>Ga0179593_1295301_pt1 | contig 23745 bp, 25 predicted proteins | sample CZODoug2_1_08_16_FD_185931 | JGI IMG/M metagenome (GOLD analysis project Ga0179593, IMG submission 185931) | Vadose zone soil fungal communities from Angelo Coast Range Reserve, California, USA - CZODoug2_1_08_16fungal (PacBio error correction) | ecosystem: Environmental > Terrestrial > Soil >... | reverse complement strand
ACCCTCCCCTCACCTGACTTCCCCGTCATCTTAGTCTGTCTAAAAAATCCCCCTTGTCACTGCCATTACAAGGTACGCGTTCGGCTGTCCTCCCATTTCCCAGAGGGAAGCCCCTTTGCCCTGGTCGGGTTTCCTGATACTCTACCTTTTTTTTGAGGCCCCCGCGCTAGTTCTCTCCTTTACTAAAAACTTCGCTACAATGTTACGGCCCGGTCAGTTAGCGTCTAGGCGTCCCCGAGAACGATGCACCTTGTATTTCACTTTGTATCCTCCCGCAGAACTCTAGGCTTCTTCACCCTCGACGGCTAGCACTGATATGTCGGACCTGCTGTTTTTCCGATTCCTTCCTTTTCTATGTGATTTTTTATCCGCGGATCTCGCCGAGTTCCCTCTCTGCAGAGGCAATTGTCCCCCGGCATCTCAGCGACGCGATCACGCCCAGATCTGCATTTCCGACCAATCCTCTGAGTAGAGTGATTCCCTAAGAAATAACGCCACTTCCGCCAGTACCAGAAGGGCCTTGCCCCCTGGGACGTTTCGAGCTTCCCCAAGTTCTCCAACGACTCCCGGACCCGTCCGTTGTGAACTCTTGTACCAAAGCACGCAGTCAGCGGGACTCCTGCGCTCAGTCGTCTTAAATTCCTGGCCCGGGACACCGTAAATCTTCCCCTTTCCTGCTTGGACCCCCTTTTTCTTCTAAGCAGCCCTCCCCCCCGACGATGTTCCTCAGTCTCCCTGACAAAACTGAATGGCCCCCTTGACCGGGAGTTTGCATGCTCAGGTGATTGCCTTCTCTTGCCCCCTTCTCCCCAGAAGCGTGTGGTCCAAAAATTGCGCGCATTCCTGCCATCTTAGTCTCTTTCCCTTCTGAACTTCCTTTTTGATGACTTCTCCATGCCAGCTAGTTTTCCTATTCTCTTTTTTTTCACGCATCTTGCAAGTTTTGTGTAAGGTTTTCAGGTAAAGCTTGACCCCCGGAACTCGCCTCCCTTCTTTAACGGCTTTCGAGCCTAAGCAGATTGATGAAGCACTCGCTTACGCCATGCCGCACAGGCTCACACTTCAGCTGGGTTCCTCTCCCCCTGAGCCCCCAACGTGTACCGCAAGAGCAATCGTAGGCCCGCACTGAGGCTTTTGATGTCTCTACCCTCGGTCCCCCTATGACCCCGAACAATCCCTCCCAAAACGCTAGCTTCCTCCACCCTACCCCCCACGAGAATCCCCCGCATGATCCATTCTTCACGTCCAACCTGTAGATGAAAGTAGTGTGTGTTGGCTGTCTTTCGCATCTGCTTGACACAGCCCTTTTTCTGTCTGGACTTTTGCACCTCTTTGATAGAAACTTCTGTACGCCTGCATAGTGCCTCTTCCACCACTCCTTGCCAGAACTTTGATGCGGTAATCCGGTGAGGCGATTCTTTTTCGCCCCGTCCAGACGTTTCCCCAAATAGTTCACCCCCTGACCCTGGCCCCGAGTTTCTCATCCCCCCGCCCCCCACTGCACTGTCCGGGATTGAAGCATCCCATCCGCAAAAAAGATCCACTACGTGCAGTGGTCCTCTTGTTGCTTACGTAGCCCCATCTACCCACCAATTATCAGTCTGGTTCCTCCCCGGAATCACTCCTCCTCCAGTGACATCACAGCGCCCCCGGTACCCCCTCCCCGCGGCCCCTCCTGGCGTGTCAGCCCGCCCCACCGTAACAACGACGCCGCCCACATTTAGTCCCCCCCCCTTCAACGGTTCCCGCCGCCCCCGACTAGCCCCTCCTTGGTCAGTCCGGGACTCCGCATGTCATGACCGTTCCACTCGTCTTCGGTCCACTATGCGCGATACTATGACCTCCCCCCCCCAAGGGAGTGTTTTGTGCCCCCCCCTATGTCTAACCAGTCTCGCCTGTCCTAGCCCATTGGACGAAAGGAATTAAGGGCGACTCCTTGAGAATTCTCTTCCCCAGACTCACTCTGCTGGGCGTCCTCTTTCCGTCCTCCGCGCTATGAGCGCCCTTTCCCTCCCCCCTGATTACCGAGACTTCGAAGCCTGAGGCCCCGCCCCGGCTTTCTGGTCCCCGCCAGCAGCTTCCAAAGTTAAACCCACCCACCGGTCCTTACGCAGAATCCCCGCCAATTCACGTTGAACCCCTGTTATCTGCCCCCCTGATTACCAACAGTCGACCCTCCTTCTAACACCAATCCCTCCCCTGCACTGCCCCCCTCCAAGGCCGCCCTGAAAGTTTACCGTCCCCCAGTTTTCCCCTTTTCCCCCTTCCTGTAGATATGCAGGGGATGACGGTTGTCGATGCCATCTTCGAGCCCCACTTCGAGTCCCCCAGGTAAGCCCCCAATATTTCCCATCGCCCCCGGAGACTTCCTCTTTTCTGGGGTATGTACTTCTTTGAACGTCCCTTCTGCCAGCCGTCTCTGATGGTGATCCAACTGAAGGGTTTGCAAGAGCTCCTCCTGTTCTGACACGAGGAAAGTCCCCTTACGCCTCGGGCACCCGGGTTTCTAGCCGAGGATTTCTACTCCGCTTTCTTCTCTGTTACAGATTTTTCCTCCTGCAGTCAACTCGTCCCTTTTGTTCCAAGGCCTCAGAAAGTATCCTTATTGTCCCCTCTTAGTTCTCCGCCCAATTTAACGCTCGGTTTTCCCTCGTGTCCATCGCTCTGTTCAAGCCGTCATTTTTCCCCCTCCTGTCATTTGAGTGATAGTCTTCCCCTCTGCTTGTTGTCGGCCGTGATGGTGCTCCATTCTAGGTACGCCAAACCCCCCCTGTCCCGATTCCGTCTTCAGCAACCACTCGCCCCCCGTTTTTCCTGATCTCTGTCCCCTTGGTCCCTCTAATTTTCCTCGGGCTGCGTGTGTTTAGCCTCTTTGCATGCCCTGATCCCCGCCCCAAGGAATTCTTGATGCGCCACTGTGAAGGTTTTTTCCCTTAATCTCTTGTATTTCTTTTCTTTTTCTGGCCTTGGCCTCTCCCCCGATTGTTCCATCTTCCCCCTCTCTTTTTTTAGAGATTATGGCCCATCTGTTTTTTAGGTCTGGAAAATCCCAGCTCACATACACTCTTCAAGTTTTTAGATCCCCCCCCCCGCATCCCCCCACGGCCCCCTCATCAAGTCTGTCTTTTCCCCCGATTCGGCTATGCCTTTCCTATTGTATCGGTGCTTTTCCAAATGGTCCAGTATCCCCCCGTCATGCCCTTAGTTTTATTATGACAGGATCGTTCCCTGTTTTCGTAAGAAGATGTAGCCCCCCCTGACACGTCTCCTGCCAAGCCTCCCTAAGAGTCGCCTCCCCCCTCCAGTCTGCCGTTTCTGAGTTTCGACCCATCACTTGGTCCCCAAGACCCTGATAACATCTTAATTGCCTGCTCACGAGGCAGTCCTCCCCCAAGGACGACGACTTACTCGTTCAAATTTCCTCGAGCTATCCATTTCCGTCCCTGTAGAAGTAGGCGTACGGAAAAAGATGCCGAAGAGATCACACGCTTATCTAGTAAGGTCCCCATTAGCAGCACATTGAGGTTCCTCCCCCTGCCGTGGGGACTTAACAACAGTGACGTGAGGGTAGGAAAGAACGAAGCTTGCGGCCGCTCTTGTTCCAAGTAACCTTCCCTCTCTTATCAGGTGATCACTGGCCATTCCTTTCCTTTGTTCTCGCGATGGAATCCTTTCAGCGACCTAGGGGCCCCCCGGCCCGTAGATCCCCGTTTTAATGCGTCTTCCCCTGAGGCGTCTGAATGGAAGGATGCGTAGAAGATGTGTCCTCTCGGAAAAAGGCCCCCCTATGAAGGAGACTGGCATGTTTGGAGGCCGGTCTCTCATTGCCCCTTTTATGTCATTATTCTGTTCGGCTTGATTTCTGCGGGGAAGGTTGCTTTAGATGGGCCGTTTTCGGTCAATTTGGAGAAGGTTCTCCAGATCAGATTGCATTTTTTTTCTTTTTTTCTTGTACTTTTATTGTTCCTCGTGTTTTCCCGAGTTTTTCAAATAAGAACTTGGGTCGGCTGGTCGGTTCCTTTCCAGCTGGGGGGAGATATTGAGAGGGCCTTCCCCCCCCCCCTTTTCTAGGATTCTGGCGGACAGGGTAGCGGCCGAACACAGTCTTCTTCTTGAAGGACATTTTCAGGGGTATGGGTCCTTACCCCTTCCGCCCTGCTTCTATGACAAGTGCGTAAATTGGCTTCTCCCTTTCGAGAACGGTGATGAGACAGGGCGGCACGCCCACTCCTTTGTCTTAGTATCTCCGTTGCCCCCCCCTTGGCCGGAGCCTCTGCTGGGTAATTCATGCGTTCCTTTGTGGTCCCGATCTGTGAGTTCTGCGGGGTCCTTGTTGGATTACATGAGGTCCTGTTCAATGTTTCGTTTTCCTACGGCTTTAGGAGCCGAGTTTAACCAGTTTCCTGGTCCTGGTGCAAGTCGGCAGTCTTTCGGGGGGGGCTCAGGAGGAATTTTTCGTCATTTGGTAATCCCCGCTCGCACCCAGATTTTCCAGCGGGGGCCCCTACAAGTATGCGTCTGCGGGCCCCCTTTTTTGATGCTTTCAGCCCTGATGCCGCTTTCTTGTACGCTGAGGGTTTGCGCGATCTGTTTCCCCTTGAACTTTGTTAGGCCGATCGTCCCTCCCCCTCAGATCGGAACGCTGGTGTTTTTCCCCCCGCTTCTGGTGACGACACTATGCCACTTTCTTGAAGCACGTTTTTTCTAGCCTAGGGTTCTTCTCCCCCAGGCGTACCGCCTCTCCGAAGACCCCTCCCCCTTTTTGCTTTTCATCTAGCTGAGTCAGCTCCGTTGGGCTCTTTGCGAGTGTTTTTTCTCTGGGATGTGTGAACTAGCTGGGATGTTGTTTTCTCCTCCAAGCAGCTTTTCCTTTTTTTTATGCTCCCGTCCCCTTCCGCAGTTACTGGCAATACGTCGTATCTTGAAGAGTTTGTCTTCCCTGAGAACAAGTGCGCCTTGGTATAAGGTTTTTTCCTGCGATGATGAGTCCAGCGATCCTGGAGCGGCTTCCCCTCCTGGCAAGGGTTGCGTTTTCCCTTTATCATCCCCCACCGCATGCCAAGGCATGGTTTGACTTTCTTTTTCTTCAGGCTTGCTATTTCATCTGCAGGATCCCTTTTTCAAGGAGAATATGAAATCCCCCGAATCCCTTCCCCTTCTTACTCTCAGGTGGCGAGATCAAGCGGCGGATTTTATTGGGTCAACCTACCTGGTGTCTCGCTGATTATCAGCTTCCTTCGCTTCGTAGGGGTTTCACGCGGCGAGATTTCAAGTTCCTTGTAGGCAGCTTATCCGGGCCGGGTGTTTTTAGAGACCCCCATCATGGCCAAGAGATGTACGGGGTCGGACACAGTGCCTCTGGCCGGGACTTGAGCGCATTCCTCGGGAAGGTCGTTATGTCGAACGCGAGTCCTCAGCTCGTGAGATGGTTTTCCTCCGGGGTAAAGCTCGACCCTTCCCTTTCACTTCCTCTGTCATGAATGCGGGCCTCTGTCGTTTCGGTGCTTTCTTCAGATCTAGTTTGGAGAGATGCCGAGATGCTTGCTTCAGTCTTGTCTGCGCGGTATCCCTGCGAGGTACAGACTTTTCATCTCCCCTCCGATGATCGTATGAGAGACTGCTTAAAACACCAAAATCAATCCTCCTTTAATCCAGTGAAATTTCTCTGATCAGGCCCCGTCCGCCCCCCGCTGGCAGGAAGCCTCTTCTTCTTGCCGTGATCTGCCCCCGTCGACTCAACGGTGCCGCGTACGTCATGCCTGACTCCTTTAATGTCCCTTTACCTCATCTTGTTCGCACATTTTTTTTCCCTTGAAGCGGCAATCGATGCGGGCCAACTTTCACGTAGCTGACACCTGGAATTCCTAGTTCCCCTACAACCGGTCCCCCCTTCCTCATTTCTCCTTTTTCAAATTTATCCTCTCTTCCTATCACAGATTATGCAGTGAAGGGTCTCTACTTCCTCCCCCTTCCTCGTGGTTGGTTTTCGAGTAGTACTTCACTTCCTTACTTTGTTTCGATTTTCTCAAATCCTTGTTTTCCCCCTGACTTAAAAATGTAATTGCTTCCTGTCCCGACTTACCCTTTGTAAATGTAAAGATTGTGTCTACTTTTACATCAAGGTTTCCCCAGTCTACTTTTCAACGGGTATCCTCCGACATCTTCAGATTCATTTCACGCCCGGTTTCCTGTCTAGTTCCAGGGCCCCCCCCTTTGCGTCCGTGCTATCCCGATTCCGCGAGTCCCCTTGGATCATTTTTGCGTCCCGAGAGTCGAGCTTCCTCAACAGATTTGTCAGCACGTCTTTTTGAATAAAGCTTTTTTCTAAAGGCGGATTTTTAGGGGGTTGTGGTCCCTTAAGTGCTCTACTTTAGTCCGTAATATCCCAGGGGCTTACCTCCCCCCCTTCCCAGACAGCGGCCGCCACGTCCGTCCATTTTCGTTCTTCCCCAACTTTTCGGCTCTATTTTCGGATGTTTCTTTAACGAACCGCCCTCTCCCGTCGTCAGGTACCAGCCAGTGTGAATGGGCCTTTGCTTCTTATGTCCCGGTCAATACATATAAACGTCCCAGACTTCCCCTCTTTTTTCCCACCTGCACCTACGCATCGTTCCCTTCATGATGCTCTCTCCTTTCCATCGCACGGCGACCTGAAAACTTCGTCCCTCCGATCTTTTTTTCTCCCCACAAGTCCCGGTATTCCACCCCCCGACGCCTTTGACGATTCGTCGTTCCCTCGTAAACCGAAAATCGGCTGACCCTACCCTGGCTCCCCCCCCCCCCCCCTAGTCCGCAGCGACCCCTCGCTGTGTCCCCGAGTAGATCAGACTCTTATCGCTGGCCTCAACCTTTCCTTTCCCTTAGGAGACAAGTTTCGATTAGGTCCTTGCCCGTCTTTTGTCTTCCTTCTCAAGAAGCAGTGACTATCAGAACCTGTACACGCCCCTAGTTCCATGGCTGACGGTGTTACGCGACGGCACGCTCTCAGTGCCGCCCGCACTCCTCAGCGAGGATAATTACTTATTCCTGTAGACAGCCCCTCTCAAGAGAGATTTTTTTTTATCGACGGATCTCGGAATTTCATAGAAATTTCGTTCCGGCCACTCGGCGTTTTTTTTAGCCGTCCCCTAGTAGTGCGTTGCAGAAACCCCTTGAATAAGAGGAGCTTTCATTTCCTCCCGCCCAACTCTTTCCGTCAGTTCCTCTTAAGCTACTTACTTTATTGTCTGCTTTGGTCGTGCGGAGCTGCCGCGGCATCCGTGAGGTCTTGACTTCCCCTTCTGTCGCACAGGTGGCCCAGACATTGCATCGTGCCTTTACGCGGTCCCGTCCCCCCCCTGATTTCGAGGCTTTAGGTGAGGCGATGCGTTAGCCATTTACAGTGCGGTGAAACAGACGCCCTCCCCGTCCCCCGACGGCGGGACCGCATCCCTCCCTCAATGCATCTTCTTCGAATAGAATACCCGCAGACGCCACTACGTTTCTTCTACCAATTTCTTTCCCCCCCCTGAACAACTGACCCCAGATGAGTTGCCCTACAAGACTCGATGCCTCCGAAAGGCCACCTTCCCCTGCGGTTTTTCCCGGTCCTTTTCTAGACGATAATTGCAGACCCCGGCCCCATCCTCCCGACTCTCCCCCCCCGTCATTTTTCCCATTAACACCTTCTAAAGCCGCACACCCTAGAACAGTCGGCGAACGTAAACCTTCCAGTCCGGTTTCTGACGATACGGCCCCGGGACCCCGTTGCGTACGATCCGATTTCCCGTCCACATATCAGGGGTCTTATGTTGATTGACTGTTGCTTTCCCCCCAGTCCCACGACACTGGGACTCATGACAGCCAAGGGTACACTTCAGGCGCTAATTTAGAAGGTTCTGACCAGACCTGCCTATGCTGCTAAGTCCCGCTCTGGTTTCCCCCCGTCCGTACGTTTTTTTTCCCCCTCCTAACCCTACGTTTCTGTAAGGCAGAACCCAGTCCCTCTGACCAATGCGTTCTGCAGCCCGCCCAGCGCGCCAAGTTACCGCCTCCCACACCGTCGCTTCTAAGCGCAGCCTTCCCCTCCAACCCTCCACTTGCTCCTGGAGCACTGATCCCGCTACACACTGCCAAGCCATCCAGCCACATTTTACCGTCCCACTCCTCCAAGAAACCGGCGCGCCCCTCACGGTAAAGGCGAACCGCCTTTCAAATCGCCAGTTAACTCCAATTTCTGGTTTTCTGGCAGGTGTCGATTCCACTTCTCCAAGTTTCCGCCTTCGCCGTTCCAAGTTTCACAATTTCCCCCCAGTCACTGTCTCCGACGGCTCCTGCGATTCTGACGGTCGCCGGATTTCTTATGTTGAAAGTTTTTCCGCAGCTACCCGTGAACAAGTCCTGATGCTTCTTCCCTCCGTGCCCTAGATGACTGCCGTTCTTCCCAAGAGGAGCTTTACTTTCTAGAATACGAGCGATTGCGCGATAGGTATCGAGAGATGCTTGGGATTTTTCCCCCTCTTTTCCCGGGTGAAGAGCGGCATTGAAATCTAGGTTCAGTACGGTTTTTCCCTGTCCAGTCGGTGCTTCCTTTCCTCCTGCTCTTTCCTTTTTTTGGTTTTTGCGATCTCGATCATGTTTCCCTTAACCTGTTCCCCCCGGCATCGTCGGACATTTTTCCTTCTTGATTGTTTCTCAAGATGACACTTGCCGTTTGTAGTTTTGTCTTGGCCTTCTTCGTTGTGGGTCCTGTCGGGGTGCTGGCTACATCTTTTTTGTACCAAAACACTTGCCTCTTCTCATCCCCTCTCCCTGGGGTGACCCCCATGATCTTTCCATTGTTTTTCCCAAGCGCTCAATTTTCGTGCTTTTAGCCTAGGGGACTTTCGTGCCCTCTCTGCACTTTTTATGATTACTTTGTTTGACTTGAGCGGATACCCCAGGTTGTTCTTCTTTGTGAGCTGGCTCTGGCCCCCTTTCTCCAGAGGGCCACTCTATCTTTATCCCTACTGTGAGAGAGCTGAGCCCCCACACTTTTAGTCCCCACACATTCCCAGTCAAACAATGACCGACACGTCTCCTTTTTTCGCCAAGCACCACCCTCGTACGCATCAATTTCCTCATGTTAGATCCGGCCACTCCTCACCCCCCTCCTCACCCAGTTCCCAGGTATCTCTTATTGCCAAACATTGGGCAGAGATCATTCCTGAACTGGAGAGTTGTGAGACGGATCTTCGGTTTTTTGTAAGTTTTGTTCTCTTTAGACAAGCTGGCCCGACAGGCCCTGCCGTAGTTGAGTCCCCCCCCCTCCTTCAGCCTGTGTCCGTCTCCTTTTGAGTCTGCTAAAAATCACTCCTCCGTTCCCCGCTTCCGTAGCAGTCTTCAAATTGCCCGCTCTCCACGATCGCTAACCCCCAGCCGAAACTTGGTACATCTTTCTGCTTTTAACAATGGGCTGAACTCGGTCACTCACGCACTGTTTATTATCCATCTTCTCTCCTCTGAGGATCCTTCATGCCTCTTTTCGGCGTCCAGGGGGCACATAATTCAGGCGGTGATCAACTCGAATCAGGTGGATGGTCGGGATTGAGTTTGACTCTCATCCCAGAGACCGTCCTCAGTTTTGCCCGGACAGATCTGGACTTTCCCCCGTCTAACCACTTTCCTGATTTCCCCCCGGGCGCCGTATTTTATCCGGTTTTGCTGGACTCACTGGCCTAGACCCCTCCTACTTTTTTCCCTCCCGGAAGAATGGCATGGCGAGGGAACTGTCGAGGCTATCCAGTCTTTTGCTGGTTGGAGTATTTCTGGTTTGCATTTTCCCTTTCTTCAGTCTTGGAGGAGGGTAGACTTTTCTCCTTTTCATCAATGGATTTGCTTTTGCCGGGAAGGTGCGTAAGGCGCTTTTTCCCGGTTTATCCCTTTTCTATTTTTCTGGATTCCCCATCTTCCCAGCATGGGGTCTCTGCTGAGGGCTTTCTCGTAGGGAGTTTAGTCAAGTTGTTCCCCCCTTCCGCTTCCAGGTCCGCTGCGGTCTATCAGGACGGCAGGAACTTCTTTTTGCGTGTAATCCCTGATCCACGTTCGAGCCTGTATCCCCAAGTGCTTTCCAATGATCCCAGGGCGAGGCCTTGTGCTCTACATCGAGGCCTACACCTCCTGATAGGGCTTCCAGTCGACGAAACCGTTTTTACCCTCTGATAGTGGTCCTTACAGGGAAGTGTCCAGTGCCTCTCTGTTCTTGAGGAGTGCGAGACTTTCAATTACAGCAATGTTTCGGTGTCAGGTCTATCCGGTCGCTTTCACTTCCTTCCGGTGGAGTTTGTCCGTTTCCAGGGTGCATGGCCCCGTGATTTTCATTTCCTCCCCTCTGTGCAGGACCCTTCAAGTCTTGATTTGCCAGTTTGGAGTGGCTCGCTCCCCCCCCCCAAGACTGTTCCTTCCCTTAACAATCTTCGTTGTTCTTTTTTTGGTCGGCGGGATGAATAAAGCCACGCTGCAGGCGGGGATTCGGTTACGGCACAGTTTATCCCTCGGTTTTGTAAACCCCGCTCTGTGTCCTTTCTCGTCTACCTCCCCTTCCCGTCTACGGTTCTTGTGAATGTTTTCCACGATTTTTTTACCGACCTGTCTTGAAATGCAAGGTGCTAGACGTGAATTTTGCGCCCTGCCTCACGGCGGCCCCGATCGCCCTCAGGCCCCCCTCCCAGGACGCGTCATAGCGGTGTTTCCGCTCGGACGCTGCGGTTCTTTTTCCTGTCGGGCGAAGTATCGTTGGATTCTTGGTGCGATCCCTCTTGACCTCCCAGGAAGAAGTGTCCGGTTCCGGACGATGGCTGCTGATATCGGCTCTAAACACTTTTTCACTTGGTGAGCGCTGATAATAGGCTCTCGCATTTTTCAGCCCCTTCAGCAGCGGAGTCATAAGGGGAACGTGCCTAGCTTTCCCTTGTTCCCATCCACCCGTACACTTTCACTGCGACAATTTTGCAGTCACGCGTTTCTTTTCCTAGTAATTCAGGTCAGAGACGGGGTAATTCCGAATATGACCAGAAGCTCGCAGCCCTCATTACGAGAAGTTTGTCTCCGCGATCAAGCGGCGGATAAAGTGTCCCCCAACTGGGTAGATCTGAATCCCGAGAACCATTTGTTCTTCCAGATTTTCGGTCTGTTCCCCCCGTCCTCAGTAAGTAATTTTAGCTCTCTCTGGAAGTGACTACCCCCATCAGGGCTTTGCTTTGTTCCCCGGGTCGGCAGGCGATTGGCCCGAATCTCTCTCAGTAATCCTGTTGTTTCTGACAGCGGAGTAAGACTTTCAGAGATTTGTCCTTTTCAAGATTCCCACCAGGAACATGTCTTTCCTCTGGGTCATAATGACGTTCTGGTCTTTTTTCTTACTGTTGAGCCTGGTAAGGGATTTGATGTAACCCCCCCCCCCTGGTGGCGTCCATTGTGTCTCTTGTCTTGCCATCAGATGCCTTGATTTTTCTCCTCCTTTTTACGAGCTGCGTCGGAGTAGCATTGGAGGAACACCTCCCCCACAATCCCCTTCCCGACTCGCGCCGCCTTGACCAGAGGTCGCGCCTCCCTTCGAGGTCCCGCGGGGAGTCATCCTCGCTCTGATGATCCCCACTTTTCCCTCCTTTCGCAGAGTCCTCGTTACTGACCCCCTTTCGCCTCTCTTGCCCTCCTATCCTGCGACCTCGGTGATAATTTTCCAGCGGCACTAGCTTCCGTAACTCATCCACCCCCACTGCTTCACTGCACTGTCCCGCGCCCTTTCCCCCTGCTTTGCCCCCAGAGGTCAGTACTTTAATTTCCCTTTCTCCCCCTTCACACTCTCAGGACAGTTCCTGGCAGTGCAGGGGTATCTTTCTTTTGTGAGAGATCCCCCTGTCTCCCGAAACCTGTTCTTTCGATTTGCTAACCATACTTGTCAAGTAGTTCCCCTTGTAGGTCGTCTGACTGACTTTTCAAGCAATGTAAGACCTGATTCCCCCCGCTGAACTGTTAGGTCATCTTTGAAAGGGTTTACTCTTTTTTGCTGCTGGCCGGGAATTTTAACCTTTGTAGCTTACCCTTCTCATGGCCGCGCCTGTCGTTCTTAGTCGTGACCCGCTCTGACATCAATGTCTGAAGGTGCGCCTCCCTTACAGCCTTTAGGCTTTTCATTAAACGATGGGGACTCTCCCCCTTTTTCCTTTTTGACTGTTTTTAAAGGAGGATATATTCGGTCAGTTCCTGGCGCGCCGGATCTCTAGAGAAGCCCCTTCCTTTCCTGCGGCCAACTATGCGATATAACCTCAGCCCCCGACCGAAGACCAGGAATTCCGTCCCCCCTTGCTTAGACTGAGCTTTCCAGGCGCACGCCCTCGTCCCGGCAGTCCATTCCCATCCTGTACCCTGAAATGGGAAGAGGCTTATCCCTGAACACTTAATGCAAACCGCTTCCCCCCCTTAGTGAACTCCTCCGGTCTACAGCACGCAGTAAGAGGGGAACCTCACTTTTCTCTTCTCGGATAATTGGACTAGTCACCCCGTTTTTCCAAAACGCTTCCCATTTCCCTTTCTTAGGTTGTAGATCAATTTCCCCCTTTTGCGTACATTTTATTCGAGACCCCTCTTTTCCCCCCCCTCCCTTGATTTACGAGCTGATGCTCATAGGGAAGCAGAGCCTTCTGGTAGGTCCCCTTTCTCTCCCGCCGGATTGCCTTTCGAAACTGAGAGTCCTCTCATCTTCTACTTGACAAAGGTTCCTTCTGATTATCACTCCCCGAATGCCTTTGTTACTATCAGAACTTTTTTCACTCAGGAAATTGGCTTTTTCTGTTTCGCCTCTCCCACACTCTAGAAAGTCTTGCGTGCCCCGCACACTCCTGGTTCCAGACGCACAATCCGGCGCTCTTGATAAAAGCTCCCAGGGTTTCCGCTTTTCTCTTTAACACCTCTACCTCCTGCGACCGTCCGGGCCCTTGCCTGAGTTAGGGGATGGTCTCCCGACGTTCACCTCTTTTTTTTCGTCTAAACATATCAAACGTTAGCTATCCGCGCCAGCCCCCCGGACAGCTCAAGACGTTGAGAATCTGCCCGCCCGTCCCCTATTTCCAGTAGGATTTTGGGTGTGCGTGAGGATCTGCGGGCCCCCGTGTCGACTCACCTTTCCCTTCCACCTGGCTTTTTTCCCCCCCAGCAGGGCATTTTCTTTAATACGAGGGACCTCACCTGTTCTAGGCTATATTTGAGGCCCTCCCCTTGCGCCAGGCCGAGCTTTGACCCTGCCGCTCGTAAAAGCAACTGGTCGACCTATTCCCTCTCTTTCGGCTTCGCTCATCACCCCATCCACCTAAGTTGCAGCCCCCTTCACTTGTTGCCTCCTTATGCCCCCCCCCCCGCCAACATGCATCCTCCTTGCCCCTTGAAACTCGAATTGGCTGCCCTTGCCTAACAGCCTGCCCCGTTCCCGGAGGATTCCCGCACCTTTTTTTCCCCTTTGCCTCTACCGTGCTAATCTCCAGGTATGAAACTTGAAACTGTTCCCGCGCACTCCTCGAAAACCGGTGGGTCCCATTCCGCTTTTCTGCCCACAGATCACTTATAACGTCCCCCTTATGCGTTTAGCCGTGACAGTCAAATCCGTCTGCTTCTCCCCAGACACGAGTCTCATACCCTCTCGCCCATGTTCCCTCCTGCCTACGATATCAGCCGCAAGGGTTACTCTCCTCCCCCCCCAGGGACCCCGCAAGGCCTTCGATCGGACCGCCACTTCTTTGAATCTTCCGCCTCCAATGCCCCTACGCTCCTACGAGAATCAGTTAACCGCTCCTGACAAATTATGTTTTTATGTTGTCCCGTTCCCCCACCGCCGACGTCCCATTTCCTTTACCTCTGACAACCGGATTTACGCCCTCTTTCCCTTCAAAAGCACGTCCGGTCGCCCTTTCGGGATGCCCGTTTCCTCCAGTTTTCCTTCCCCGGACTCACCTCCACGCACCCTATCCTCTCACCGAACCGCCTTCGTCACGCAGTACCTCCCGGCCATGCGCTGTTTTGCCTCTCGGGTTTCTTCAAATCTTCCGTCCCAGCCGGTAGCCCTAGTCCGCCAATGTTCCCTGTCCTAATTTCACGAGCGAGTCCCTTTCCCCCGTGCCCCTGAATTTTGCTGAAATTTCTTCACCCCACCGAACCTCACCTGTTCTGCCGAGTTATCACACTTGCCCGAGATGTGCCTGGTATTCATGGACCTTCTCTCCAGTCCTCTACCTCTATGATGGACTGGATTTGTAATACGAGCCTGACTTCCCCTTTTCCCCCTTTTTTTCACAGAGCGAGTTCTTGCAATACTTCTTTCTTAGGCGTGTCGAACGTCCCGGACTAGTATCTGGCAAATCCAATATGGCTCGGTAATTAGGGTAACGGTCTTTTTCTTTGGGTTCCTTTATACCCCTTTTGCTAATGATGCTTTTTCTACTCGCATGTCATATTTTGATGTTAGGAATTCGGGACCCTTTATGGTTACTCCCCACCCCCACCAGCAACGCTTCCCGGAGGCATCCCCCGAGTCAGGTCAGTAAGTTATCTCTTTCCACCAATGCATCTTATTCCCCTGTCACTAGTTTTTTTTTTTGTTTTTGTTTTCTTTTTTTAGAACTAGTGAATGACCGGCTTCCCGCCAGCGTCAGTGAGCTTCCCGTGGTTTTTGACGGGAGTCGGCCCGCTACCCTTCGGGTCTTTATGTATGTGAGAGGTTTTTCTGCCTCTTCTTCCCCCTCTGGGCCCAGATCTCTTTACACTTTTTTTGTTAGTGGACCCCAATTTTTCTTTTTTTGGCCCCAAGTCCCTCCAACTACATCCCCCCGGAAGTGTTAGTGAACTTCGTAACCGCGGTTAAGCCCACAGTTTTTTCGACCTTCATCCCTATTAACACGCACTACTGTCCCCAATTTTGAGCTATTTCACACCAATGTCAGAGATCACTTGACCTCTGTCGACATGATCCCCTGTTTTTTTCCCATAATCTGTAGCCCATAATCTACCTTCCCCATCACGAAGACCTACGAGTAGCCCACTCCCAGGGCTTCACCCTTTTCCTGCGTTCCCCACTCACGTCAAATGTCCTGTTCCAAGATGCCGAGCACAGTTTTTGTCAAATTTCCCCGCTCAGTCCTACTAACCACCTTACGACCGATCGGTCCCTCGCGACTTTGGTTTCCTTCGGCACCCTTTTTCTCTCCCTCTCCCTTCTAGAGAGAGATTCTACTTGATGTTCAGCTCCTTGTTTAAAGGCAAGGACAGCCATATAAGGTCACAGGTGTCTCCAAGTAGCATCATTACTTTCGGGTCTTACTGGCAGATTAAGGCTCACCAGCACCGTACAGCTGTCCCATTACTCTTGACAAGTGAATTTGTCTTTTCCCTTGCCCCCCGCTCAGATCTTAACCGGCTGTCTAGAGGCCCGCACCCCTGTCCTAATACACTTTCGCCTTTTACTGGTAGGGAACGCGTAGCCTTTTCGTTGGTCTCAGCTATTTGCGGGTGGCGTGATCGGGCGGGTGATTTCTTTTGCGGTCCTGCGGGTTTTCCCCCCCCCCCCTTTCAGCGTGCTAAAGATCGAGTAGTCCGTGGTAGGGGTTTAGTTCCCATTGCTGAGACTTTTCTCATGTTGTATCAGGTTAGAAAAATGTGGTCTGCTTTCTGGCTTCTGCACCGCACAGCTGGTTTCACTCTTTTTTCGCCGTGCTGGCCTTCCGTATGCTTTGGCGGGGACGGCACGGCTCGGAGCTTCCTCGGCGGTAGTCCTGGTTACATCGATTTGTGTTGTGTAAGAAGTCTCCCTTGCCGCAGCCTGAAAACTGTTTCCCGTGACAAATGCCGTCACTTGATAGACAGCGTGTCACCATCCTCCTCCGTTGCGGTTCAGGCGTTATCGCCAGCAACTTGTGCCATTGTCAGACGAGTCCTTGTTAATTCACATTCGGTAAGGCCCTGCGCAGATAGGTCCCGGATGTGGTTTTGTACTGTGGAATTCTCCCATCGTTGTCCGGTGGCCGGCTTGACCTGGGAAGATGACTAGAACTGCCTGGTGTGCTCCCGTGTCCCCCCTTTGGCATTCCTTTTATTTGTAACGGTCCCTAGATTAGGGGTAGGGGCTTAAAAGAGACTGATTTACGTCTGTTTCACCCCTCCTCACAACAAGGAATGTTCCCCCACCGTTTCCTTTCACGTAGTGCTTTATTGAGGGGTTAGCCTGATGTCTCCAAGCCCAAGGATGAGGGTTTTGATCACCGTACTTCCAATTGTTTGCTATCGCTTGGGTCCCCCAGCTCGGAACTTGTATCAGCTCTTCTCATTCTAGCCATTACCCATATGTGAGGGTCAAAAGAGATTGGGGAGTCAAGACTTCAAACTGGCTGGCCAGCCCCCGTCCGAGAGAAATCCTGCTTCCCGTAACCTCACGGCAGGATCTCCTCTGCAAGAGCCCACAAGCCGACATAGGAAGGGCGTACCCTTCTCCTGTAGCTAGGAGTTATGTTTCAGGTCGGGATCCTTCTATTTCGTGATGCGGGTTTGTAGCTACCCTCATCTTTGCAGCTTATGTCCCCCCCTCCACCAGGCCAGGGACGCGACGCTAGTTTCGTAGATTTGATCCTTCAAGAACCCCGATCTCATTGTCGCTGCTACTTCGTAGCTTTTTATCCCTTGGCTCGTCTTGAAGAGCTTCACTCCTTTGTCAAGGTATCGAGTGCATTTCCTCCCCCCCTTTCCTCCCACTTCTCAACTGTCTTTTCCAATTCTGCTTCCTCTAGGGCTTGATTCCTAAGTCATCAGAGGGGAAGTCCTACGACCTCCTCTCCTCTCCTGAACTTTCCTCGCATTTCTTTCTCTCCCTATGCATACCCCTCCCTGAGGAAGCCTGTGTCACCACCCTTTCCGGTCTCTCTGATTGTATCATCAAGCCCCTGTCGCCCTCTTCGGTGTGAGTTACTTCTTTTTGTACCTCGTTCCTTTGTTTTCTCGTTTATCTTTACTGTTTGTATCGAAAACATGGCACTGTTGCCTCCTTTTCATTTTGTTCTTACTGCCCCCGATGGCTCGCGAGCGTAAACTTACCCTAGGTCTACCTCTTATGTACAGAGTCGGTGATCTTTTTGCAGGAAGGGCAGTAGCCCTTCCCCCCCGGTTAAAGGACCCTTGGGTTGCCTGTTCGGCTTTGATTTGTCTTCCTGTGCAGCCTCTTCCTCATCTATTTGGTGGAGAGTATGCCCTATCCTGGACTTAGGTCGTGATGCCGTGTTTATATTTTTAACTTCCCTGGCCCTGCTATCTGTAGGCTATATCCTTGATTACCCCTCCAGTCTAAAGCGATACAGATTCAAGCGTTTATATCTACACGTAGCTTGATCCCTGGGGGATGCCTCCTTCCCATTATCTGATACCGGATCAAGTGTGTCCCCGGCCCCCCTGACACGCTAAAACCTTGCCGATCCAGTTCCGATACTGGTGAGCAGGCCATCTTCAAGTCGATGTCTTTATCATAAATTTTCAACGTCGCTGCACCCCTTCAACTGAATCTTCCCATTCTTCTACAAGTCCTCGATTACGTCACTCCTTCCTGCCTGATTGACAATTCTGTCTCCAGATCTCCTCGCAGGATAGTAATGGCAGCATGTTATATCTCTTTCCTACTACCTTTTTTGTTTGAGCATCAATAATCCCCCGTCTCTCGATTCTCCCACATTTTCCATTCACTTTAATGCGTCGTACTGACCTGAGTAAAATCCCCTCCTAGTGGACCCGTACCTTCAGCGATAAGGAACGGTGTCACTCTAGCCTCTTTCGTGAGAAACATTCTCTACCCCTTTATTTTTTAACTTTCCAGAGAGTGTTTCCTTTTACACCCTTGTCGTAGAGTAAACGTGGGAGTCCCCCACGTTTGATTAGATCCGACCAGGATTCCCCTTGGTGCTACTTTTCCAAGTTCTCTCGACCGAAAGGATCTCTAGTTGGTTTTTCTGATCATTCCTTTCTCCTATCCGATAGGAAGACTTCAGGTATTTAAAATTCCTACCGCGGCATTCCGCTAGACATTACGGAAGTTCGCTCCCGTCCCCCCCCTTTCTCTTGCTCCCAGGGATTCCTTACGCAAAAGAAGCTACCTTCCTCCTTAAGCAGTTAAGAATGGGAGGGGAGTCGCTTGACCGCCCCCACAAGCTCACCTTAAGAGGGACAGCTTTCTCCCAGAACCGTCATCGGGACACGACTGCGCCCCGAGTCGGCGCGACTGGCCCGCCCCCTTCCAAAGGCAATGAATGTCTTTTTTCGACCCCCCCCCCACCAGGAGCTCCAGCGCCCCGACACTGATACTTATTGGCTCCCCCCCCGTCACCCTTCTGCCCTCTCGCTGCTCAGATTCAGTCCGCGACCCCGTCTGTTTAGTTGTGAACAGGTTAGTAAGAAGACTTTATCTCTTCTCCCCCCAAACCCTTTTTCTGAGAGGTCGTATGAGTCATATTTTTTGGGATCTTCCTGTATGCCTTATCAAGTCCACTCCCCTCTCCCCTTGAATTGTTCCCCCCCCCCTCATTGCCATGTCTTGAAGTGGATTGAAAGATAGTCTCTATCAAGGGCCGGTTTTTCCTCAAGTTTCCGCTTGACCTTATTTTTTCACCTCGGGTGACCATCTACCCCCCCCACAAGGTCGCTATGGTTATGCAGCCTGCCATGCCTACGACTCTTAGAAATTCCCCCATGAGAAGGGGCTTCCCCTAAGAAGGGCCAGGTTTTTTTTTCCCTTGTATACACACCTGATTCCCATCTAGCTTCTACGAGACATCCCCGTGCCCCCCCTGTTTCAACAGGAGATTCCTCCAAGTCGACCCTCGGTGTGATTGGCGTCGCATTCTTGAGGGTGCCCCGTGAGGTCGGTAAAAAAAATCGTTCTAGACCTGTATGGCAAGCACTCTGCATGACTGAAGCCCCCGCGGGTGTAAACGCCCCCATCCGGCCCAACACAAATGCCGAGGCTGTCAAGTTTTTTTGCGTGATCGGCGCCCCCAGGGCCAGCCGCCAAATCAGCACTTTCACAGACAATGTCCTGTGACCTTACCCCCTGCCCCTCCTTTTCATCAGGGCTTTCGAATAAGCAAGCAACCCCGCGCAGCCACCTACTTGAGGCCGTATGTCCAGTAATTGTTTTCTTTCGAGATTCCACTTCCACACTTAACGTTTCCTTTAAACACTAAGCGAGCAAATCACGGCAAGTACCTTACCCTGAGTCTCCGCCACGCCTCCAAATCCTTCCACACTTCCACACGTCCCTCAGAAATTCCATTCAATTAAACCGGTCCCCAGCAAGCCACCCATACTCGGTCGACGGACAATTCCTCCTTAATGACCTCATCCCCCCAGCTCCCCTGTTCAAGTTGCGTCGCTACCCGGACCGTCCCAACCTCCGGTTTTTTCTTTTCCGAAGAGGTCCTATCCCCCTTCCTCCTGGGATTGACTTGACCTCCGTAAATAGGCCTCTCCATTGCTAATGGCGGATGAAAAAAAACTCCTTGCTTACCCCTTTGATAGACCGAGTTCCCAGGAACTCTAGGAACTTTTTGCCGCCTTCCTTACTTTCCTTCCCCTCTGGAAATAGAACTGCTTTCTGCTTCCCGACAACACGCCGAAACGCACTATTTACCTGCCGCCTTACGCATCATTCACTCCTGGACCTTAGCACCGATCCCTTGTCTAACAAAGAATAGACTAATACAGACCCCCTGAACCCCCCCAAGCCACACCATCCCGGCGAACACTCCCAAAAGGACCAGTCTCCCTCCATTTTCCTTAGAAAGGCAATGAGAGCTTTCTTGGAACCCGTTTTTTAGATCAATATTACTCCAGCTGGTTCTGCCCACAGTTTTTAGAAGCAGTCACTTGCCACCTGTTCGACCTTTCCTGTCCTGGCCGATCCTTGTAGTCCTTTCCATCAAGATCCCCGACACCTCTACCTTCTGCGCACCTCGGACCGAGGATTCGTCCCCATGTTCGGTAACTAGTCTTCCCGGCTTCTGCTGAGATCTCTAGTCTTATCCGAGAATCTTTTGAAGTAAAACGGTGCCCTTTTGCCGAGCTGTAAGGCCGGTGTTTGCCGTTCTTCGCAGTGATACTGTGCCCCACTTTTTTTTTTTTTTTTTTCTCTTGATGCATCTTTCCCCGTTTTCGTGCTGTTTCACTCAGGAAACTTTCCGCTGGCTGGAGTTGATATTAGCCCAGTAGTGATGGGATATTAGTTTTCATCTTTCTTTTATCCACAAACCTGCAACGATTTCCGTCTCATCCAAACGCCAGGGGAGTCTTATGTGCACCCCAGGGTTGGAAATCTAAAAGTCCTAGGTCGTGCGTGGTAGAATCTTTTTGAATGCAGGACGCAGCGCATCCGCGTTTACTCGTGAAGGGAGTAGGCGACCCTTCCTGTCGGTATGCTATGTGCTTTCCTTTGTCCCGATGACTATTTGAAAATCTATCGTTTTATCCTCATCTGTTGTGAGAGCTTTGAGCAGATTGGCCCCTGTCCCATCCCCCTTCAACCATGATTGAAGGGTAGGCCTAATCCTCACCCCGCCTCGCATAGTATGCTCTGGCCCTGAGACATGCCCCACGACCCTAGGCCCCCCCCCCCCATTCTTTCTTTTTCTTGCCAACATTGGGTAAACAGTCCTGCCTGGCTAGTTTCTTCTACAGGCCGGTGTGTGGTCGTAACAGCTTAGCCCAGCACGGCCCAGTTCCAGGCCTAAAGCGACAATGCGTCCCCATTGTCGGGCGTCCCCCCTCACCTCCTCCTGTTCCAGATTGACGAGACAGAGTAAGAGGACCTTCTCTCTTTTCCCCCTCTTAAGACGACGGTAAATCTCGTTTTTCCACCACCAACGGACCTACCTCGCGCACCACCAGCCCCTTCTTCTTTATCTAACCCTCACGCTCCGCCGCCCCGGCTACGGCCCAATGCGCAGCTACGCCAGAAACAGCGCACACACCTTGCCTCCCCCCCCCCCCCCTCTGCTTGGCGGTGATACGCGCCAGTCCGGTACTGGTAGGAGGCTTCAGACTTTTCCCCTTTTCTCTCACGCCCTGCTTCACCGACTATGCGGCGCCCCTTTACAGTTGCTGCGCTTTAAATTGCGGCTTCATTCGTCCAGAGGCGAATCTCATTACCCCCGTTGCCCATCCTCGCCAGGGAGTCCTTCTGGCTGGAATCACTTTTCGTCGCTGGCTTGGACCGGGTGCGTTTGAGCTGGTTATTGAGGAGGTTTCCTTCTTTCTGACGGTTCTCCGTTGCTCAATTGAAGAGGAAGGGGTCTGGTTTGTCCGGGAGCGAGGCTCCCCCGTTCGGTAGTAGTCTGACCTTCCTCCTTCGTGGCTTCTATGACCAGAAAGATTGATGGCGCGGGCTTCTTCTCTTCTGAGGACTTTGACGTAGTTCCGATGTGGTCTCTCCTTCCAAGACATCTTCGGGATAGTTTTCTCCCAGCAGTAACTTTCGCGCCTTACATGCACCCCTTGAGACCAGGCAGTAAAAGGGAGGCCCCGGTGAGTGATTTCACAAGCCACGTGATATGCTAGTTCTTTATCGACGTGCACCGGGGCTGAATGGATCGGGTTCTAACGACCTGAGGAATTAGTCCTGAGAACCTTTGCGAGAGTTCACACTTGACGGCGGAAGTTCTGACCTTGTTGGAGGTCAGGTTCGGTGACTAGTGTGCCTATTCGGTGCTTGCGGCCCGAGGTAGTGCTTCCCCCTGATTCGGCAAGTGGCAGCGATCGGTAAGGGCCTTAGATTGATGCAGTTGCAGAGTTTGGGAATCGATATCCACACAGCATTGGGCCTTGGTCCCCCGTTTTTCTTCCGATTGGTCCCTTTCTTTCTGATCAATCAAGGTTTAGGTGTTCCATTTCCCTGCAGGTCTTCTTCGGTGGTCCCACTCTGATTGCCCTGGGCTCCTATTCTCCTAAACCATATTCGCTCGGGAATTTTTGAGGGTCAACACGATGGTTACCTTGAAAGATTGCCATGTCTGGACATCCCCACTTTACCGAGGTGGTCCCTTCCCTACTTCATCCCCTCATATTCAAGTTTAAAAAGCCCATCCCCCCTGACCTGTTCCTTAGAATCGTCAGCATCCCCTGGATCTGCGTGTGGGTTTTTTTAGGGAGAAGCTAATCCCTTTTGTATGCTTATGTGTCGATCACACGCTTGGCCTGAGAGCCCCGCCCGTCCCGTCAGTTTCCCTGTCTCTGTTGGGACCCTTTATTGAAGACCCGGAGACTGGTTGTCCTCTTCTGTCTCCCCTCTTTTTGTAGCCCGGCCCCCCCCCGAGGACGCTTTGCGGTGCACGAAAGGGTAAACGGCTTGAGGGAAATCTCAGGTTCAACCACGTCCTTTTACCTTCCTATAGTTAACTGATATGTTGTTTTTAATTCATCATGACCGGAGGGGATTTAATCATATGACCTACCGAATCCCGACCATAGAGAAGGTGGTAACCTTTGCTAAAGCGGAGGCTAGATGCATACCGCACTTTGTGTACTTCCTTCCCTTAGCACAACGTCGCCGATTTTCTTTTTGTAGCGGTCCCAGACGCTCACCCAGGCCTTTTATTCCGGGCCTTTTGTTCTCTCCACCATCCGTGGCAAGGGCAAGCTTACGGTTTGACTTCTCTGCTGGCCTAGCCTTTCTTTCCCCCTCTGACTCGTTCTTTTGCTACCGAGGACGAGCTTTCGTTTTTCGTTTCATGCCCGGTCAAGCTGACCCGCCCCCACTTGCACCTTCCTTGGTCCTGCCATGGTGCTCGGGTAGTTTTTGGCCGGCGCCTGCTCTCGATCGGACGCTCCTTCGAGGGCGCTTGCTTGGCTTGCTGCTGCTCACAGGGTACCGCGGCACGTAGGCTCGGCGAGGAGGACTTGGCCCCTCCACATAACCAGGCCCGCAGCATCTCCCCTCCTTGAACCCTCGGTTAGTTCGACGTGCAGCTCAATGCGAGCCCAGCGGGATCAGCTACCCCCCTCTAGTATCTCCACGTGACTAAAGTCTGAAGTTCCTCGTCACGGCTTCTCCGCGACTCCCCGGCCTGCCAGTAGCGACCTTTTTTTTCTAGGCCCCTCTTCACGATATGGTACGCCTACCTTCAAGTAGTGTTGCGCCCCCCACCAACCTTCCCCCACTGTCAGGTTCCCCTCTTCATTTCTTGACAAGCAGGTCCGTACGCCTACCCTTGGAATTGCTGACCCGTCATTTGAGTCTCTCCTCTAGAAAGAAGTCATGCAGTGTATGTTGGTCTCCTTCAGCCGTTTTTTGTTGTCTCGCTCTCCCTGTCCATGCATTGACTCCTCCTCTTCGATCTGCTACACGCCCTTTCAAGCACGTCCAGGTAATGCCTTCCCTCCTCTTTCATTAAATGTCCAGCGTTCTCCCGTGCCCATAAGGGCAGCTACGTTTCCCATGTTATTAGTAATACCCAAAACTCGTTTCCGGCATGTCTTTCATCTCGGCAGGTTTCATCGCGTCCTCTTCGAGAAGAGATTTGAGCACCGGGTCTGTCCCGCCCCCAGACGCCGAGAGGATTCCTCCCAGCCCCGGCCTTGAGTTCTCCTCCCGAGAGTTTTCAAGAGCATTTGCTTTGGTCGTTTTCCCATGCTCTAGAGAAGCTCCTTTCGGCCATGTACTCGGCGATCTCCATCCCCCCCGTCCTACACTCCCCCCAGACGCCGCCCACTCTCGCTCTA
>Ga0179593_1445003_pt1 | contig 23747 bp, 29 predicted proteins | sample CZODoug2_1_08_16_FD_185931 | JGI IMG/M metagenome (GOLD analysis project Ga0179593, IMG submission 185931) | Vadose zone soil fungal communities from Angelo Coast Range Reserve, California, USA - CZODoug2_1_08_16fungal (PacBio error correction) | ecosystem: Environmental > Terrestrial > Soil >... | reverse complement strand
CCTTCCATTTCTGGCTAAGTGGAATGCCTTTGGCCCCACTATCTGTCACACCCCGCCTTTTTTACCCCCACCCCAAACCACTAAAAACTCGGAGAAACCTGACTCAATGGAGGGACGTCTATCACTGCTGACTGCTCCCTATTGAGTAACCGTCTCCATCAGCGGTGTGAATCGATTATCCCCCTCACAGTTTGTATCGTTTCCTCCTAGAATCATTTTCCTCCTTGCTACAAGACGTTTTCTGTCCCCTTCCATAGGAAATCCATGTTCGTCCTCTTTATTCAAAAAGGACTTTTCTCCTTTTCACCGAAGTAATTCAAGCTCCCCTTCTTTGTAACAGTCGCGTGTCCCCGCTGCTTCACTCTCCGAGGAGTACTCACCCCCCCGTCGCTTCTGATCGAATTGCTTGGCACCCCATTTTCCTTTGTCCACTTGCCCGGCTTTTTTTACAATGAAGGGTTTACTTTGATGTGGCCTGAAGGTGAGTCCATTTGTGTTGGCTGTCTCGACACTTGAGTCCCCTCTAAATTCACGGTGTTTTTAAACATAAGACCTCTTTTTTCTTCAGCCCAAGCCCGGCGGCCTTTTCCTCGTTGCCTTTTTTTTAGGTTTTCTGTCACCCCACGATGTAAATCACGAGGGTCTCTTTTGACGTTTCTCTTTACTTCATATGGAGTTCCGCACTTCTTCACCTTTTGAAACCCCACAACCCCCATGATCCCCGTATTCCTTCATTTAATCACGATTTGATGAACGCGTTATCCATGGTGCACTTAAGTATAATGAACTTCCCAGGTTTTTCCGATTCGGACTGGAAGGTTTTGGAGGAAGCTTACTGAAGAAAACTCTTGAGATTGTCGGTCATTTCGGTCACTCGATATCACCTCCGATTGAAGATTCTTCGATTTAAGTGTTTGTATGATGAAATGTACTCGGGCTCGGCATTGTCCCGGAACACCATTGTACCTGTTTGTTTTTCCTTTCGTTGTTTTAAAAGTTCCCCCCCGCTTGATCATACAACAATTTCTTCCTTCTTAAGGATTTTCCCCGGGTCTATTAGCGAGGGGTCTTGTCCGTCCATTAGAAGCAGTTTTTCGGCAAAAACCGTTTAAATCGGCCTTAGACCTCCTACGTGTTTTGTAGTCCTTTTCCATAGCCTATCCACCTTTCCGACCGCTCCGTTTTCTTCCCCCCTCGCCCAACCCTTTAAGCCCAAGCCACTAAGGGAAGCTTATTCCACGTTCTCTGGACCTAGGCGCGGCCTCTTTACATGATGAAATGCAAATTGGGTTACCCTTTGCCACCCCCCAAACTCGTCCTGCTCGTCCCTTTGGATTGTTGGGTTTAAAGGCCCATTGATTCCCCATTTTCTTTGACTTTCTTTCTTAGGATATTGGTTTTCATGTTTTATGAGCGTCTTACCGCTTCATGGCTTGTTTTTTTATAAGAAGTCTTGAACTCTTCGAAAGGCCGGTTGAACTCTGAAGCTCACTTTCCCCTCTTGTAAGGCGTTTCTTGGCCTTGTTACTACGAGAGTTCATGGATGGACTCCTTTCCCCTAGCCGGCCCTGAACGTGTCACCTCCCCTTCGTGCTCTTCTGAAACGCACGAGATTTGGCGGCAAGCCACCTAGGACCACTTTACTATCAATCTCTGCAATCTCCTTTTTTTTGGGAAGACTCATCGTTCATTCAGGGAGGGTATATCAATTTACTCTTCCCCGGTTCCTCCACGCTCCCTCCTCTGAATGGATTCAGCCTGTCCCTTTATTTTTATGTTTCCTGTGTCGAAAGGATTACTTTTATTTTTTTTTGATTCTTTTCCTCCTCCCTCCCCCCTTGACCTGTTCACATTTCAGGGCACCCATCCACTTCTATACCCTACCCTCAATAATCTCTGGTTTGGGGATGCACCCCCCCTTAAATTTGGCGAAAAGAGACGTTTTTGTAAGCGTTTACATCCTCACCCTCGCATTTGCCAGGAACTTCTTCAAATATTGCAGACCAGCCCACAATCTGGTGCACTTATTTCTCAATTAATAGTGAGAGTTTCTCCACGCGTTCTATTAGATTACCCCCTTCTTAGAATGGCATCTCAGCTTATTTCAATGGCCCGGAAGGAGGCCCCTTCCATGAAAGTTCATGTGTCTTGGTTGGTTTTTTTGTTCTGTGTCGGTCCTTTTCTTTCGCATTGGGTTTAGTGAGTTTTAAGGTATTGTCTTGTTGAACATCCTGTCTTGCCCCCTGGTGTTGTTTCTTGAAAAGAAGGCCTTCTGGTAGATTAAAGGAAAACTGGTCTTCCTGAATTGCCCCAAGACCTGGGCAGGAATTATGGCACCCTACGGCGGCCTGCAGCTCTTGCGGTCCGTAGAGTCCGATTGAGTTTGGATCCTTCTAAAAACCCCACCGGAAAAGTCGTTCAACTGGAGACGGTATATGTCCCTCACCTCTTCGATACGTTGGGACCTAGACAGAAAAAAGGAGCCCAAAAGGACTTTTTTTCTTTCTTTTTTTTTTTTCTTTTTTTTTTTTTTTATTTTCCTTTTTCTTTTTTGTTTTCACTTTTTTTTTTTTTTTTTTTTTATATTTATTTTTATTTTTTTTTTTTTTTTTTTTTTTTTTTTTTTTTTCTATTTTTTTTTTCCTTTATTTTTCTTCCGTTGTGTTTTGAGAGCTCCCTGTTTTTAAGGAATAATTTCTTTTTTCTTGAACCCAGGATATAGATGAGGTTCTTGCCTCTTCGACATCCTCTCCTAAGAGCCTTCGTCACTTTCTTTTTTACCCCCCGTCCTTCTGTCCTCACAACGCGACCAGGGCTCGTTTTTCGTCACCTCATGAGAGACCTTCCTGGAGAAACGAATGACCCATTCATCAAGCGATATGCAGACAGGGTTAAGTAGTTTTGCTCCAAAGCACCCCCTTCCACCCTGATTTTTAAGGAAGATCAATGGTCTCCTTAATAAACCTTGCGACCTTCCCCCCCCCATCTACTGATTTTGTCCGAAGTTAAGTTCTTGTTTATTCTTCGCCATGGTTTCTTTCTTTTCTTTCAAATCTTGTCCTCCCCCTCCTGCCCTCTCCGCCAGACCGCTCTCCCCCCCTTGCCGGAAATTGCGGCATTTACTGTCTTTTCCACCTCCCCAAGAGTTATCCCTTTCGCTGTTTGGCGCAAATACGCCTCTTTTTTTTTTCCTAGGGTTCTCCCACCGCTAAGAATGCTTTTCTGTCTCGGTTAGTCCTGTGTTGACCTTGCCCCTTGCCACTTAAGCCCTGAACACCCCCGTCCATTTTTTTCTCACTGGATCTTTCCTTTTTTCCAGGCGGCCGTTTTCGTCCTTGCAGCTGTATGAAAACATAAAGGGGCCTTTATGGCTCCCCCTCCATTTCTTTGCGTTTTCACTGTCCTCCGGAGACCAACCCCCAGTGCTAAAGAGAATAGTTCCCCAACACCCCCCCCCCTTCTATTGAATCCTTCTTCCTACAATGAAGTTTTTTTTTTTGGTTCTTCTGCTTTTCCGACTGAAGCCCCCCAGTTCATTTCCTTCATTCCGGGCATTTTGCCAGCGCCAGCGGGCACTCGTCGTGACACCTCCCATCCCCTCCAGGGCCAACCAGCAAATTTGTCACTTTTTAACACTGCCTTTTACGACTTTTTAAGACTCTTTTTGCGGCGCAAACCCCACTCTACTTTTTCCCTTCTAAATGAAAATTTCACCCCTCACGCCACCGGCTCTCCGGGTCCTGCAATGGGCCACCCACCAATCAACAAGGTGTCCTCGGTCGTTTTTTGGGGTCAGTTCTGTATCCCCCTCAAATGTGAAGTTACTGGGCATAGGTCAATCCTGTTCCGCCCAACATCTCTTCGCCCTGCCCTATATTCGACTCACTTTCTTATTAAATTTTTTTTTTGGAGATTTCGGTCCCCAGTTCGATCTTTCAGGACAGTATATACCTTTTCTGTTCTCGGCAACAACTTGATCTTGATTGCGTCAGGTCCTCGCAAAATGTGTTCCAACACCACCTCCTATAGATTGCGGGCCCCGCTCCGAACCTTTTAAAAACATTCTCCCCCGTCTGTTTCGGCTACCTTCCACTACTTGGATGAACCTTCCACGACTTTCCCCAACTGGCTGCTAAGTCAGGTGTCGTTTTCCCCCTGTGCCCGGTCCCCTTTGCATTGAATAAGAAAAACTTAACTTCCTCCTCCCGGGAAAACCATCATTCCTAAGGCCCCCCCACTTGTAGATAGCTCCCCTCATTACGTCCAGGCAATCTCCTTCTTTTTTTTTCTTCAAACGCAAAGCCTCACTCGAGACCTTAAGTCGATCTGACCACTCCTTATTTAGCATTTTGCTATGGACAACCCGGCCTTCACCAGTACCCCCAAGTGTTTTTCTCCTCACCTCGGATTAGCAACGTCGCGTCGCCAATTTTTTTAGTAAATCCCCTTCCTTTTCCTCTGCCATTCTGAAGTCAAAGCCTTCCACTTTTCCTCACTCTGGAATGTATCTGCTCCCACCCTGAAAAACTGCAATCTTGACCCCCCCCTCCTTTTTTAGATTACCACCATTACAACGCTTTCCCCAATTTTTGAGGTTTCTCCAAACCTTCAGCCGCGCCGACGCCACAAGAAGTCTTGTCCCCCCCGTCCCCCCTTCGTCCCACACAATCCCAGCCACCCTTTGAACAGTGACTGAGAGGTGACTAATCTACTTTCTGATCAAACCATTAGCCGCATATCGTGCCATTTTTAGTTCCCTGACCCCTGGCATGTGATCTTTAAATACTTTTGCTCTCTATTTAGAATGAGTTAACCTTCATGGCCCTCCTTTTCTCGCTGTTTGACTCAATCTATGGTAAACTTCTTTTCTCCGGTCGACTTCCCTCTTGCTTAACAGCCTTTCTTTCCCCGTGAGTTTTATCCCCAATTCGATTAAAACAACCTTGTTTAATTTTCCCATCGTTTCTCCTATTCTCGCTGTTCGTTTCTAACAAAGTCGGAAATTCGGATTTATGGTTATTTTTTTTTTTGAGACGCGTTTTTGCTATATTTTTGTGAATCCTCACATCTATTTGATTTATATCCCCTTTTACTCCCCTCCCCCCCCCCTTTTTTTGTTTTCTTCCAGAAACTGCTTCCTTTTCCAATGGAATGCCCCCATTTTTCTCCCACCCTCTCTCCCCCCCCCCGAGGAAACATCCTACATCCCAGAGAGTTGAGGACGACTCTTTTTTTCTGGAGAAGTCTACCCGTCTTGATGATCTTCTTTCAGTTGAAAATTTTCTCCCCTTAGTTGGTTAAAATCTCTAACCTTTCCTTTTATAGCCTGTTCCTGAGAGTTCCGACACCTCACGGTGTCAAAACATCTTTCCTTCCCGTCAACCACTTCTCACCTGGAATATTGGTTTATAGTTTCTTATTACCCTACATCCTCTGCAGACCGTAAGATTACCGGATTTGTTCCAACTTCCCCCTACGTTCGATTAAAATATGACCGACTCACTTTTTTTTGAGAGTTATCGACTTACTTTTTGAAAACCTCCTGGCCCCCCTGGAAAGGGGAAACTAATTTTTGAGCTTCCCGCGTCTTCTTTTCCCGTTGATGCTTGACATGGCTGTTTTTGCGGGCTGAGCTATCAAGATTGAACCCTCCATTTCCCGGTTAACTACCGGCGTTTTTTTAGTAAAACTCCCCTACCTTGGCGGAGGTGATATTTTTTCCTTTTTTCTTTAAAAAGATGTGTTCTCCCCTTTTCCGTGTTATATTTCCCACCCTCTTTTACCTGAAATCACTTTCCCGACGATTCCCGGCACATGGTCCTCCTTTCCCCCGATTTCGGCCGTTTTACTTTCTCTGGTTGTCTTCTTTCGACCTCCCTCCGGTTCCCGGCCCTCGCCTCACTTTTTCATGGAAGAAATCGTTTGCCTTCCGGCCGTCTTTCGGGTAGAGACCGGTTGAATCGCTTCATTTCGTATCAGGTTTGTTATGATGCTTTAATAGTTTTGGGCCTTCCTTGGACAAAAGCTGAGCATTCTTTGGTTCTACGTAACTGGCCCATGTTTTTAAGAGGTACAGATGGTATCAATTATTCCGACCCAACAATCTCTGCTTTACTAAGGGTTGTCTTCTTCTTTAGTAGGTCGGATTGGCCCTTCCGTTGAATCTTTTTTTGTTTTTAACGCTTTCCAAAATGTGGTGTGCCGTACATGCCCGGACTCGAAAAGACCCCTGTGGTTCAGTCTACAGATACTCCCCAAGAGTTTTGCATTCTTTCAAACCCCCCTGGAACATAAAGCCATAGGTGAATTGCAGATTTCACTGTACCCGCGCCGACCATGTGTTGACTACCTAATGGGCCCCCCGACCCTCGATTTTTTCAAATTTAGTTTCGCGTTTTCCCCCCCAAGCGCCCCCCGCCCGTCACCTTTGGGGGGGGTTTCCATTTGAGGAAAAAGTATTCCTTCTCTCTCTATGTACGCTTTCTGGCCAGTCTTATAGGGATTTTAGGGTTTGAAAGGCTTCAGCTATTTTCTGTTGATTCTCTGGACCCACCCCTTCTTTCAAGGAAAATTAGGAAGGTGATTCCCTATTTTTCCTTTTTTTCACGTTCTAACCTGATTAATGCGGGGGCGTGTATGGTTTTCTCTACGAGAGGGTGACTGGTTCCCCCCCGAGATCCCTTCCCTTAATAAGGGACTGCCTAGACCTTTCTAGGAACCCCCTCGGGGTGCCAGCCCCCCCCGTAAGTGGAGCCTTCCCCTCATTCTCTTCTGCAATGGACTGTTGCCGACAGTGGGGGGATACTTCTCAGGAAGACTTAGGGGTATACTTAACAGGAACCGCAAGCAAAAGATCTAGTTTGAGGAGGACCCATTCGAGGACTCCTTGTTTCTCATCTGTAACATCGCCACATGAACAGGAGTCCCCCCCCAGTTCTTTTTTAGAGGAGTAAATCTTCCACTTTTCTCCCCATTAACTTCGGTTAAGGTGCATCCACGGATCTAACATACACAATCTTAACCTCCTTTTCTGTGTTTTTCACCCCCAATTGGACCTAGCCCTTGATCGTTTTCAGCTTTGAGACTCTCATCTTTTCCAACCCCCCGCGTCAAAGTCGTCCGACACTCCCCTCCCCTTAAGGCCTCCCCCCCGCCCCTTAATAGTGATGTTCGTTTTCCCCCTCCGCGTTCCCTCTCCTCTGGGTTTTTCACATTATTTGAGAAAAACACTCCGGCCCAAGGGCATTCCGGTCTTCCCCATTTCCAAGAACTCATGCGGTCTGGTTCTACGACGTGAAGGCCTCAAAGGGTTCCTGCTCCCTTCGCGTTCCTCAATGTTTGGTTCCCGTCCTCCGTCGGAGTTTTTTAATGCCATGGGCGGATTACATAGACTTGATCTCCTTTGAACCTGGTCCGCCTGAATCGATGGTTGGCCCTCCTAACTTTCGGCGGGGTTTGCTTTAGAAGGAGAGAAAAACTTTCAAAAAAAGCTCGTCCCCTTTTCAAAGTGCCTTCATTTTTTTAAAGGGCCCTCACCTCTTCGATTCATCCCTTTCCTCCAAAATTAGCAACCTTTTTGAATGATATGAACCACCATACCCTCCCCTCTCCCCCCCTCCTTTTTTTTTTTTTTAGATTAGATTTTAAGTCATCTTCCCTTTTTTGCTTGAAGGGGTTTTCCCCTTCGTTGACTCGGTGATTTTTTGACTCCCTGGGACACCTGCCGCCCCCCGCCATTTCTCCAGTTTTAATCGGTCCTCCAACCTCCCTCCGAGTCTCTTAACCGCACTTCTCTCCCCTCCATTTGAACCAGTTTTATATGTCTTGGTTTTCCCCTTATGATAAACGCCCTCCTCTGCCCTTTTCCCCCCCTGGTTCCGGTCCATGTTCCTTCCTCACTTTCGCCCCTCCTATAAGCCCCTCTTCCGTCATGCTGGATTTACATGATGTTTCTTCTTCCCCTGGTGATGCCTCCTCTTTTTTTCCCCCAATCCCCCCAACGATCTTTTTTTTTTCCGGCCGTTCCGTCCCCCCTGAACTAGCAACTATGACAGTTCTCAAATCAAGGATCTTGCTTCCCTTTCCTGATCTTTTCCCGACCGATTTTCCCTCTCCAATTCGTAGGAGTCTACCGGCGGAAAGCGACCTCTCTTGCACTTTTTTTCCTAAGGTGCTCCCCCCCTCCGAAGCCCCCAGGACTTATCTTTCGGTTTGAGACGCCGTTTGCTTGCCATGCGCTCCCCCTGCAAACCTTTTTTTTAAACGTTCTTAAACCTGGAATGCGTCCGACGGGCCGGAGCTTGCCCTTGCCCCAATTGAGAAAAATCCTCCTTTTTCCTAGAATTTTTTGCGCCTCCAGTCATAAGAGTTCCTTTTTCTCAGGTCTTCCTTTCCTAGAACTCCCTCCCTTCCGCCGCTCCTCACTAGAAAACCCATTCTTCAGATGATGAACTTTCGCATGGAGGTTTTGTATACGAGTTCCCTCTTTCCCGACACCTGAAGACGAGGAATCGGTTTATCTTCCCTGGCAAGAGCTCATAAAACAATCCAGATTCCCATTTTTCACCTTCACTACCCGGCTTCCAAATGACATCGCCCGGCTTAAGACGATTTGATCGACTTCCCCTTTTTTTCCGTTGATTGTCGCACCCAACGACCCCCACTCTCCCTCGCCTTGAATCCACTCCCTCCCGGGAACTAAAGATACCTGCCCCCCGTTGCCCCCTTTTTATGCACACGTACTAAACCCAACCCCCTCCAACTTTTAGGCGAGTGGTGTGCCACCCCGTTCAAACGTTTTGCCCCAACCCCCGACCAATCATTTCAAGAGGTTACATTTTTGCCAAGTAACCCCTCTCTTCTTATGAAGATTCGAAAGTGCCAAAATGCTCGATTCTGTCTTTCTTTTTTGATGCTTCCCTCCCCTGCCCCTGATGTTCCATTTCCTCAGGTATGCTCTCCGTCGAACCCCGGGGTCTCAGATTGTTGCATTCTCTGGACCCAGTTTCCCTTGACCACATTGACTCTTCAACCGCCCCCTTCAAATAGAGCGCCCACCCCAGTCCATAGGACGTTTTGCTTATCCTCCCCATTCTCTTCCACCCCTTGCGTTCATTACACGACTGGACCACCTTTCAAGGACCAGTGCAGTTTGTTTTTTTTTTTCACGCCCCTCTTGACCATGGACCCCCCACCATGTCCCCAGTGAATCGCTTCCACCCGTTTGAGAATGAGGCCATTGCTTTCTTATCCCTTAAAGAGCAACGTTTTCCCCCCCCCCGCTACATCTTCCCCCTACCAAGTTATCTTCATAGGACCACCTCTGCGGAATCTTTAATGGAAGCCCCCTTCCCTCTCCCGTACAGTCGGATAGCCAACTTTTGCTAGTACCTTTTTTTGCGCCCTTTTCGAACGTGGTGCCCACTTGATATAGAAGTTAATCTGTCTCCTTTCAGGACCCCTAACACCCCACGTCGAAACACGTCTGGTCTGTCATCGTTTGGTCCCCAACACCTCAAAACTGTCACCTTCCCCCCTCCCTCGGTCTTTTTTTTTATTTTTCACACGGTTTGTCCCACCGGGACATCTATTTTTCCCACAACCGTTTTTTTCGTCAAGCCGAACCAGCCTATTGACAAACTTTTTCTGGCCACTCCCGATCCCCTTGATCTTCCTTTGGACCCTTTACTTCTTTTAAGAGGGTTACCCCCCCGAATTTCACGAATAGCACCACCTTCCTGACATGCAGTTTTCCGAGCCTGCATTCACGTTTACGGGTTCCCCCAGACGGTCTCCATACTTCTTTGTGACTCGTCTCGTTCGAAGCTTAGAGAAACCCCCCGGCTATAAGTTATTTTTGACCCCTCAACCGGTTTTTCCCCGTCTTGTTCTCCCCTGTTCCACAGAGGTTGCTAAAGTTAGACTGCTTGTTTAAGAGAGTTTCACTTCGGCCTTGGATCCGGACCTGTTTGGCAAATTTAACATTTCGACTTTTGGCTCCCCTTCGCGATATTTTTTTCGCCTTCTGTTTTTTTTGTAGCACGTGGCTATTTTTTCCCCCCCCCTATTGCTTCCCACTGCCACGAAGAGTTTTTTAGGACCGAAATGGTTTTTGTGATTTTTTTCCCTCCGGACTGAAGTATTTGATCCCCTTGGTCCCCTGCCCCACCAATCTTCTGCCCAACCCGCGGGGACTCACACCACCCAAAACCTAAGAAAGATTCTTTTTTTTCCCCCCACCTGACGTTTAGCAGATTGCGCAATGCGGTCGCGCCTGCTGGCCTCCTACCGGTTGCGCCGCCGATTTTTTTGGCCAGCCGCGGGAGAACATGCTTTTTCAGCAGATTTGACAATTTTCCAGGCGACCCCCGTCCCTTGGTCCTATGTTCCCAAGAGCTAATATTGCAATCCCATTTTTTCTCTCACAGGTATAACAACGTCCTTCCTCTTTTGGACAAGTGCGCGTCACTGGCAGGCGAGTAACGATGTTTCTTTTTTTCGCGAATTTCCCACCCGGTGCTCTTCGTGATAGAATTCCTTTGCCCAATGTGAAGGACAATAAGGTTCGTTTTTTGAGGTTGAGGCCCCGCTGTCGTCTTTTTCCTTCAGTGTCGCCGCGACGCGGTTTTCCTTAGCACTTGGGGGGGCCCAGGCCCAACGATTCTTTGCTCCTCCCCCTCCACTGGGCCCAGAAGCGGCCCCAGAGTTGTTCATATGTCAACCCCGATGTACTGTTTCCCGTTTTGCCGTTTTCTCTACCGGTTCCCTGAAATGCGCTCCCTTTCGACCACCTTGAGATCGGCCCAAGTAGGACTAAATTGCGGCTCCTGTTTTACTTTTTTCCCCTTTTGCGTTGGCGGCAATCTTTCCGACTTGGTGGTAGAGTATCCAAGTTCTGTGACGTTTACGTTTTATTTTGAAACTAAGTGTTTCCTCTGAAGTCATGCCATCAGCAGGCCCTTCCCCTACTGTCTTCTTCTTTAGGAGTCCCCCCCCCCCGTTTCCCCCCCTATTTTTTTATTCTATTGTTCCTAGGGCGGAGTGGGGAAATTAAAGAAAATTTTCCTGTCGAGGGGTGTTGGTTTTCTTCCCAGCTTTTTTCCTCTCACCGCCCTTTATTGTCGACCTCTCTCACCCCAAATATTAAGCTTTGGACCGACGTTGAGCTCATCTTCTCGCTCTGAGGGAATTACTTATCGAGATGGTTTGTTTTCTTGAACCCCATTGTGTTTTCCACGCTGTTTCAACTCCCCCTTGAACTACCTTTTTGCCTTATAAAAGGGCTGAGTCCTTAAGATGAGAACCATCAAACCTTGAAATGTTGCCCAGGAGGGAAGACCCCCCTCCCCTGAAAGGACCGAAACCCTGTCTCGACGCGTTTTGACCCTGGCGCATCGGAATAGGATTTTGTTGCTGCCCCCTTGACCCCCCGTCCAGAAAGTTGCCCAGGGTGTAGGATTTCCAATGTAGTGTTATGCGCCCTTTGGAAACCCCCCACCAACAATCGCAGAGGACCGCTTAACTTTGCCGTGGGGTTCGTTAAGTCCAGTTTAACCCCTTACCCTTTTACCCATATGAAATCGAGGTCTCAGTTTTTCCCCCCCTTGTTAGTCGGGGGGGTAATTGAGATGGGCAATCGTTTTCGACGCTTTTTCCCTTAAGCAGTGCCCACAATATAGTCCAAGTCCCCCCTCCTGATGCTTAGATGGTGTGCCCCTTTTTCCCCTTGCTTAAGGAGTAGTTGGTTTTTTCTTTGGGATTCACGAGCATGGTCCCCTTTTTACTTAAGCGGGAAAGAGAATTCCCCCCTACCCTGTCCCCTCTCTTAGATTAACTTTTCTTCCTTCAACTTTCGGTTAGCCCATAACACCGGCATAGTCCTGTGAATTGCCCCTAGCTATGCACACTGTTTTGGTGCCGCCATTAGGTCTGGCGTTTCGGGCGGTTCCTTCCCGACCTCTACCGTGCAATTCCAAGCTATTCCGGGAGTTCCATTTCTTATTTCCCGATTGATGTCCTCAGATTTCGCTCCATAAAGGCGCTTTTCCCGTCTTTCTGTTCCCTCTTCCCCCCCCTGTTTTCGGTTTGGAGACAATTTCCTGGTGGGTAAGTGGCCCCCCACCTTTGGTGTTTCACCCGAAGAACAAGATACCCCCCCCTATTTTTTCGTTGGTAGAACTCACTGGCCAACCCTGCTCCGTCGTCTTTCCTCCGGGGAGACCCCTCGCCCTTTCTAGACGCACCACTTTTTTCTAGTGACTCCCCCCGCCCTCTTAGGAGTCCCTAAATAGGGAGAGTTCCCCTGACCTCCTTTTCTCCCCCTATCGAGTCGCTGGGGAGCCACCCAGGGAAAGACCGCCCCTTCTCACGGTGAATCCCCCCAGGACAGGATTGAATTCCCAATCCCTCCTTTGACCCTGATATGGTTCTTCTTTCTATGGTCCCTGGTTGAGGAAGAGCTCTTGTCAGGAAGGAAACCTTTGGTTTCACTTCACCTATGAGAACCCGTTAGAATCAAGGTAGGGGTACAAGGTGAACCCTCTGAATTCGCCTTTGTATCGTTAATTTCAGGCAGGACGATAGTGGAAATATCCGGCTTCTCAGGCGGTGTTGGATTGTAATGAGTCCCACTTTCCCAGCCTTAACCCCGCGTTATTAAGTGAGGACATAACCCAGCTGACTATAGCTGGGGGAGAACCCTCCCTTTACCCCCCCCACCAATTGCCTGAAACAAGGACTGATAACCCCCCCCCTTTTTACTCCCCCCTTTTTGTGTGATCTCTATTTTGTTATTCATTACTTTTTCTCCTTTTTTTTTCTCTTTTCGATGAAATAGTGTTCTATTCTTTGCCTCCCTTACGACTTTTTTTTTTTCCCCCCTGTGACGCCTCCCTCCCCGTTTTAGACGGAGACCCCTGCCACAAACTCGTGATCAGAATACGGGGAACGACAGTTCTTTCCCCCCCGGTTTCCCCCCAGAATTTCATCTAAAATTTTTTTCCCCTGATGTACTGTCCCCCCTCTTGAGTTAACCTTTTTTTCCCCTCCTGTCCCATCCCACCTTTTCCCCCCTCCTATTTTCTACCTCACTTTCCCTTCTCCGTCAATCCAAAGATCCCTCTTTTTTTTTTCCTCCTTTCCCCCCCAAGTTACTGTTGCCGCTTCTAAATTGTTTAGGGCTTTTTCCCCCGTTACTCCCCCATTTCCTCCCCCCCCTCTATTTGCCCTCTTTTGAGTGTTTATTCCTCGCATTCCCCAAAAAAGGGAATTGCGGGCCCCCTTGTGGAAGATTTTGCGAACCAAGAGTTCAAATTTCTTCGCAATCTTTTTCCCCCCCCCAGACTTTTTTGAGCCTGTTCACCTTATAGTTTTTCCCATTTAAGGTTTTCCCCCTCAAGCAGAATGAGTTCGCTCTGGTACGGATTTTAGAACTCCTTGGGATTTGAACTAACCCTTTTTCTTTTTTCCCAACCTGATTGTTCCTGACCAAGTGGTCTCGCCCAAACGTAAGGTACGGGCGTGCCCCCTTTTCTGAAACTGCGTCCCCAAGACTTTCCCTCCCCCCTCAAGTTCCCCTAACATGCTCCGGAGTGATGCTCGGTTTTGAGTTCCCTGAAGAGAAAACCCTGCTTTTCCAGAGACCCTGGATGACCCCCCCCCTGATTCCTCCCTATGATTCTACTTCAGAAATGACTGGTTTGCTTCTCAGCTGAGTTGCCGAATTCTAGAAATGGAAGTCGATAGTTTCCCCTTCAAACTAGGACAGACCCTTTCCTCCGCAGAGGACCCACAAACCCCCGCAACGCTTCACTGCCAATTAAGATTTTCCCCCCCCCTTGCATCGAAGGCCTCCGCCGTGTTGGAGAACGAAGAGCAAGTGGTACCAGGATGAAGAAAAACCTCCCCCCCCCCGTATCACCTACACGCAAATTTACCCCCCCCATGCAAAGAACCAATCAACTCCTACCGTCTTACTCTTTTGTTCCGTTTCATGAATTACCCCCCATGGTTAACTTTTCCCACCAACAAAATCAAAAGTTGGATGGATCTTTGAGTTTTTTTTGTCACAAGCTTGCCCTCCCCTCACACGAAAGAAACAGATGTCTAGGTCCTCTTCCCTGCTCGCCCCACTTTTCCCGAAACGACCAGTTTTAAATATTACGCTCATGGCTTTTTTCATTTATGTTTGTTTCCCCCAGCCTTCTTTCGCTAATGACCAGGAACAGTTATCTTTCTTTATCTCATCGATATTGAGGTGCGTCCCCCCCCCCCTATTGGATATTAGAGGCTTCCGGTGGTTCAATACAGGGTGCCGTTTCACCACCAAAAAGGAATTTCGAATTCCCGGCCCCTGCCTCCCGAGAGTAGTTTGCTCCAAAAATGTTTTCCCCAAGTGCCGGTTGCCTTCTCTCTTCATTCTACCAAAGCTAAGGCCGTATCGAAACGGTGGTTTCACTACGACCTCCCGGACCAAACCGACCTAGACCCAGTGCGGTCGTGTCCCTGCCTGAACGACCGTCTACTTTGTTCATCCCAAACAAATAGTAAGCCCCTATCCTTTTTCCAGGACCTTAAGGCGGTGCTCCCTCGGACGCCTTTTTTTCTTCGAAGAGACAGTTTTTTTTGCCTGGACTAACAGTTTTCTAAGCAGAGCCGCTTCTGGTGTCATGTCTATTCTTTAGTCCTCCCCCAATAGGACACCGCCCCTTCCATCACAATGGCCTTACCTGTTTTTGGTTCTTCCATTGTCGTCCACCGTTCGCGCCTTTCCTCTTCAAGATGATTTCTCCCTCTTTCCCCCAAATGAAAAACGTCACCTTTTTTCCCTTCATCGTTTTGGCCCCTCCCCCCCGTTCACCCCACCACCACTCCCTGTACTGGATTTTTTATGATGCCCCCACAAAGTTTTTTGCTTCGGGCCCCACCGTTCCATATCTTTTCACAAAGCTATGCCGCGCCGCCTAAACTCCTCTTTTCCATTCACTTCTTCCGAAAAACTCCACCCTCCTCCCCCCCTCTCTTCCCGGTGTTTCCCGGGCGTTAAGTGTCAGATTTTCCCGTTCGTTTCCCACTCCGCTTTGCGCTCCCTTCTTTTTCGTTCCAAAAGAAGGATTCATCGGCATTTTCGGTCTTTACCCTTTCCTCCGTAAAAACTGTTTTTGATTTTGCCCCCTAATTTTCTGAGGTGCCTCCCCACATTTAGGTTGGAAACAGTTTTCTGAGACCCCCTTACTGTCTCTTACAGCTCTACACGTGCTTGTTCTACCCAGATTGCCCCCCCCGCTATGGAGAACCCTTTTTGTTCTTTCTTAGAAATAGTGAGCACCCCTAACGAAGGGTTATGTACACACCGTATTAAAGTATTCCCCGAGCTTTTCTGCTTTTGTTTGCCGTTACCCGCGTTTTGCATTTTGTGCGCTTTTCACCCCCCCCCCAAGCCGACTAATCTCTCTCACCATAAGGTGTGTGTTGAGAGCTACCCCCCCGCTTGAATTTCTGTTCTCCCCCCATTGGTCATTCCAAATCGCCTTCTAGCACAGTTTCTAAAAAACCCCCCCCTCGCGGCTTGCGCCCCCCTTCCTTCTAAGAATTTGGTACTGCGACCAGTCGCTAATTCTTCTCCTTTCCCATTATTGACAAATCTACGGTCGAATCCGTTGGTTGATACTTCTTTCCCTACCTTTTTGATTAGAGAGGGTAACATTCTAGGACCAAGTTTGGCGCCGGCCCTGAAAAAGCCCTTTTCCCCTCTGTTCCTTTTTCCCTTCCAAAACTTCCATTTGCAACCCTTTGTTTCTTCTTCTCTGAAGGAGTCCCCCCCGACCCGGTTCACCAACTTTTAACTCAGCATTTACCGACCCGGATTTGACCTTTTCGCAAATTGTCAGGGCTTCCCCGCTCTATTTCCCCCCCCCGTGTGACCCGCCCTTCCCCTTTTCCACAATCAGGCACTTCACTACCAAGGGCCGACTTGGCTATGGGATTTGCCCTTTTCGGTGTAGTCCCTGTTTCCGTGGCCCTGGCGTTGCTTTCGCTCGTTTTCCTTTTTGTCCCTCAATCATTTTGGTTTACATACCGAAAGACCTTTTCTCCCCATTTTCTGGTCCCCCCCCCCAACGCAAAGGCGGTGAGTGTTTTTTTTTTCGCACACCGTATGAATTCCCTGTTTCTTTTTTTCCCCTTGTTCCTCTTTCCCCCCTCATCATACAGTCCCGGCCCAAGCGTCTTAGACCTTCGACAGTCCGGCGCTAGGTCCACCCCATGCCCCCCGCTCCGGGTATTCTTTTTTCCCTTTTTTTCTTTCCTGAAATGAACACGCGGTGGCCCCAGAGTATCCCCCTGACCCGAGAGATGGTAGGTTTCCGGTTTAGCCTTCATAAATCTGTTGCTCCTTTACTTAACTTCCTTGAATTTGCTTTTGCACATTCTAATCCCCTTTTCCCCCAGTTAAGTTCCTTTTCTTTATGTAGGATAGACTTCTTTTCTGATGACTTCCCTGGGTTCGGCAGGGGCAGTCAAGAACTTTGAAAGGCTGTTTTACGTTTTTCGTGATGCACCCTCCCTTTTTTTTCGGAATTTTTTCCCCTATCTCCCCCCCCCCTCCCTTCCGTTTTTTCCCTTTCCCCTGGTGTCGGTAGCCTGTTTTCGTTTGCGTTGGGCAGTCCGAATATTGTTTTTTGTTTTGGTACATGGCAACGGACAAGGCGGCCGCCCGACCCTGTTTGTTCGAGCCCTTCGAGGATGACTAACCCTTTCTTGACCGTCGCCTTTCATTCGTGCGCCCTTACCTTTCGCACCCCAGTCACAACGCCATCTCTTCGTGTAGCCTATCACTGTTTTTCTCTTTTTTAATCCAGTGGGAAGGGCACGTCTTTTTCGCCCCTTTGGCTTTCAGGGTCGTGCGGATCCTTAACGTCCAAAAATATCGCGGCCTCCCCGGACCCCTTCTTTCGGTTTACCCGTATGGAATTTCTTTCCCCTCCCCCTTGATCTTGAGCTTCTGGCGTTCCTTGGATTTTATTTTGGCATAGGTACCTTCGAGACTTTGAACGAGATCCTTTCCCTTGTTTTCGGTCGCTTTCCCCATTTCCCCCCAATCAAAGGGCTTTCATCGCCGGATAGCTTCAGTTTTCCCCATTTCCAAATTTTCTTTTCTTTTAGGTATTTGCTTGTTTGATACCGAGAGCTGCCTGGCCTGTACTTCTTCCCTATTAAGCCTTTCCCTAAGTGTGACGCTCTCCTGTTCGGAATGCTTTATAGGAAACTCTCGTTCGCAGAAACTCTTTGCGGAAGGACTTCCATCTGTCACCCCATCTTTTCGTGACCCCATTTCTATATGTCGCCCTGCAGGGAGTTTTTTTCCCCGGAAGCCTTTCCCCTTTCCAGCAAATCTATTCCCGATGTTTCCTTTTTTCGTTCCCGACCCCCATTTTCCTTCTATAAATATTTTATTTTGTTTTCTTTTTATTACTGTTGCGCAAGTGCCCCCTTACCGGACTGACGTCTATTTACCTCCCCCCTTTACTTGGTTCGCTTTTCAGTGTCCCATCCAAACCTGCCCCCCCGTAACCTTCCACCTCCTTTTTTTTTTTTGGTTTTTTCGCACCCCCTTGTCACCTAGCCATGCCGTCTCTTATTGTTAGAAGTGACCCCCCTGCTCCCTTTTCCTCTCAAAGTTGTTCGTTCCCTCTTTCATGCCCCTTTCATTCCTTACTCCTTTGCCGAACCATAGTTTTCTGAAACGTACCTCGTTAGATAGCGATGTGTCGTTAACCCATCTTTCTCCTTGAGTCCCACACCGTCGCCGCACCGGCCCTTGAACGGCGAAACATTCCCAGAATGAATATGGAAGTCTGGTTGGTTCTTTAGAAGTTTACCTTTCGGCAAGGTTCTGCTTCTTTCAAACTATGAGGAAGGAATATGTTTTGTGGCACTGTTTCCCCCCTGAGGCTGTTTTAAAGATTAAAGGCCAGATTACCCGTCTAGAAAGCAATCCAATGGGGAAGTTTTCTTCTTTGGATCCAGAAGGCAGCAGTTACTTCCCCGATGTGGGACCGACGCTTCACCCTCACTTGTTCGGTGGTGGGTTTTTGCTCCCCCTGCTTGAAAAATTTTTTCGAAAAGCGGTACAGGTCCGGATCGTGTGTCTCCTTTTATCAACTTCCCGCGGCGGATCTTTGCTTTTTTCAGCTCCCCCCCGTTTCCCCCCGCCACCCAGCTTTGAAGACTGACCCCCCCCAACTCTCCTTTTTTACCTCTACGTTTTTTTAGATTCTATTTTTCCCAGCAATTCCCCTTTTCGGTCTTTTTTTGAAATCTTGATACTCTCCCCGGTTTCTTGCCTAAAGAACCCGACGCTCCGCCCCCTTGTGGACAGAATTCGCTTTCCCCTGCGGATTAACCGCAAAGAAAGAATGATCCGAAACGGTTTCCCCAAACCGTGCTTTTCTTCTCCTTCGTAGACTTATCCCAAGGCTCTCAATCCTATGTTCATAAGTGTCCCCCCTTTTCCCCCCCCTTTTTCTAAAGACCAAATACGTCTGCCCACAACTCTGCCGTGCCGCTGATGCTCCTCATCACTGATAGAAGTATTAGACAACCCCTTCATGGTCTTACTCTAAGTTAATTTGCCCGGCCCTTTGTTTGCGCCCCTCTTAGTTTCATTCCAATATGGGTCCCCCCCCCCCTCTTTCTAGAAATTCAGTGTGACACGAAATAGAAGAAATTTCCGGCCCCCAATACCCTTGCCGTCTTGGCATTTTTCACGCCCTCTTTTTCCTAAAAGATAGTTATAGGTCCTCTTTTTTCTCGGCGGAAAATTCTATTTTTTTCCCCGGGTGCTTCACCCGAAGCATGAGGTCGTCTGCGTTAGGGATGTCCCGTCCCCTTGGTCCTGCCCCCTAAGGTTCGTTTACAATTTGCGCACTACCCCCCCAGGGGTTATCGCGCCAACGCCCGTTCCAGAATTTCTCATTTACAAAGTTAGACCCCCTCCCCCTAACTCTGTGTAATAGGTCCATTGTCCACAGAAATTCAGTAGCTACTCAGTTCCTGCGATCCCATTGCCTAGTTTTTTTCCCGACCTCCCCCCCTGGCCCTAGAATAAATGGAAAAAACCCCCCCCCCCATGATGATTTAAGTCAGCTTGTGGATCCCGACGGGTTTTGCTTCTCCTCTTCTTCCTCCGAAGAGATTAATTTTCCTTTTCTGCTGATTGTAAAGATTCAAGACAAGGCCAACCCTTTCTTCCCTCCTCCCCCTACCTCAAGAAGTGACTCCCCAACCACCCCCTAAAGTTCTGCCCCCCATAGCCGGATTTCCCGCCTTTCAGTGCCATTTCCTTTTTTTCACGTCGGACGCATAAGATCTCGCCCGCAATGCCCAACTTGACCCCTCCCCTTCCTTTACCACGCCACTCTCCTTCCGAATTGTCAGGGTACTGCCTCCCCCCCACATGTTCGAACCCCCCACCACCAAAAAAATTCCCCAGGGTCTTCCTCTACTTCTAGCGAGGGTGGTAAACTTAGGGATCCCACGAACTGTGCCACTCATACCATCTCGGTTCATCCTTGAACCCCCCCCTGTATTAATTATCCCATCAAATGAAATTGAGGCTTTTCCATTTTATGGATGTGTCGTGAACAGCAATCAAAAGGACTTTTTACGGCTGACGGGATAGATTCGATCATTTTCACATACGGCCACCCCCCTCGGGTCTCTTTTTGTCGTCGTTGCAGTCCAGTTTCCAAGACTTTGCACCGTTTTTCCTTACCCCAATTATTCCTACTTTCTTTACCGCCTCGCGCCCTGTCCATGATCGCCGCCCCCCAGTACCCCTCTCTCCTTGGGACTGAGAGATACTTTTAACATACTTTTCCTTGGATGTACCAACTTCACGCTTGACAAAGCCTGCGTCACTTAACCTGAGGTAGGACCCCTTCCCCTAAACCTCACCCCTTTCCCATTTAACCCACTTTTAGTAACGCTGCCTCCTTCCCTCAGAATCGTTCTTTAGGCTTTCTCTTCTCTTGTAAACTTCTCGTATCATCCCCCTTCACTAGACGGATTTCTTCCCCCCAAACCGAGGAATAAAAGTCTTCCATTCTTTGATTTCTTACCACCCTTTTTACTTGACTGCCCCCCCCCCGGCCCCACCCTGTCCCAACGCATAGAAATCGTTTGATCATCCTTTGCACTGTCAGTTCTTTTCTTAAAGTTCCGCTCCTTTCTAGGACCATATTAAGTCCAAAGAGTCCCCCCCCTGTAAACAACCGACCCCTCTTAATGTCCCGTTGTGGGACAAAAACTACTCCCCTTCGTGCCGTTTTGAAGAGCAAAATCCCCGCCTTTCTTTCTTCTTTCCCCCCTTTCCTTCTCTGTTCAAAATTCTTGTGAGAAACCGTCTACTTGGAAAACCCACCGGCCACTTCATACACATACAACCGAGAAACATCTCCTTCCGGCTGTTACGTGGACTTTCCTTTTAAGAGTTACAAGTCACTATTTTTTCACTATCTCTCAAACTTTTTTTTTATCCAGAGCGTGTATTCGAGATCCTTTCCCCCACCCAATTCTGGTCCAAGTCCCTTCATAGTAAATTTTTTTACAGCGTTTTCTTTTCTCGATAACCACCCTTATGGCCCCCTTGATTAGACTTGTTGATCACTAACCCTATGCTTTAAACCAGTGCCCCAGGCGACAACATTACGCTGTACTATACACATTAGGGGATACGCGAGGAAAAAACCTCTCTGAGAGTTACTAGTTAAATATATTCTCCCCGCAGTGTTTCTCAAATCTTGCTCCTTCCCTTCTCCTTTGTAGGGTATTAGTTTTTTTAGAACCTCGGTTTTTACTCTGATTTTTTTTCGATCATTCAATTGTTTAAATCCCTCCTCTTTTTTTTTCATCGTCTCTATATAGTTTTTTTGTTTTCTAGAGACCTCAAATTTAATTTGATGCCCTTTCCTTGCAATCGCCATTTTTAGCAAAAACCTTCAACAAAACACCTTTTCCCTCTTTCAGACCTTCCCCCTTATGCCGAATTTTTGAGACTCTACCTCGAGAATGATGATGCCAATCTTCCTCACCATCCAGTTATAAAATGAAGCGTGTTTTCCGGATTCCCAACCTCCATTAGAAAGATGGTAATGAGTCAAATTTGTGGCGCGTCAGGGGGTTGGGTACAAGAAAGTTCCCCCTTGTTTCTTTGCAAGTCCCCCCCATTCGATCACTTGTTCCCCCTAAATGTTTTCTCCTCAGTGTTTCCACTACCGGGCCGTCAAAATCATACAAAAGTAATTTCCATTCGAGGTAACCTGCGGGCCGTGAGGATTAAAGTATGCGCTACGATATACCACATTTGTAGCTATTTTCTCTACTTATTGGGTTTCCCCCTTTAGGCACTTGCCTGAACCCCTTCTTTTTCACGATCTTTTTCGCTTATTTTGATTTGACTAATTGACAGGTGCTGTGCCTCTCTTTTTCGGTGTTGACTCTCTCCCCTGGAAGGTTTGCCATCGAATTCAATTTTTTTCCCATACAGTTTTCCAACAAGCTTTTTACTTCTTCAAACCCTCCGTCGGCATTTTCATATTTGTTACGGTTTTATTAACCCAACGATGACCATTCAGTTCGAGTTTTTCTTCTTTTTGTAATATTCTGGAGTTCGGAAAAATTCTCGATCTTTTACAAAAACTGCGGACAGGGCCGGCACTAAACCCCTTTTGCTGCGCTTTTCATATGAAGACTTGTTTAAGTATAGACTGGTTGGCCCAAGTCCCTAAGACCTCAGAGAGTTTTGGTCAGTAGACAGTCCCCTCCGCTCTTTTGACGGCCTCGGTTTAAGTACGAACATCTTCCTATCAGGCCTCCTTCCTTTTAACTGAGATATCCCGGGTTCATCCCTGGGCTGGCCTGTTCCCTTGATTGAATTTATGATGCAAGGTTTTCCCTTTTTTGCGGAGGTCATTTTACCCTGCACGTCACCTTTACTTGAGGTGTGGAAGTCGTCGTTGCTGGTTTAACGCAGGTTTTTAAGTTTTTTGAACTTTCTGTCGACGATAAGTCAATTTCTTAAGTTTGAAGGACTGGTGTCTTTCCGCCAGTTCTTTCTGATTCCCTTAAATTCTTACTATTCGTTTTTTCGTTCCCCCAAATGGTGCAGTTACTTGAAACTCTGCATATTTCTCAACCAGATGAGGGTAGAAGACCCTTTCGACTCGAATCCTCTAAGACCCTGAAAAGATTCTGGGGCGCCAGAACCTTTTCCGCCCAACTTTCCAGTACCCGCTCTCGCGTTTTAAGGCTGTATTCACTATGCGGAATTTTTTAATGCATGCCGAATGGAAACCTATGAAATAAGTGTTGCCCCACATTGTTCGTTGGGATCCCCTAAGTTGCCCACCCACCAACCTCGCGGCTGCCGCGTTTGTCTGGTTCCCCCACTTCCCTTACATTTTCCCCCCTCTTTTTTGTATGCCGCTTGCCGTTTGCAAGGAGTCGGGTTTCTCTTTTGGGAATCTTCGTCCAGGCTTCTTTGCTTCTCCGTGTACCATCACTTCTTGCTGCCATACCTGCGGCTGCTGGTTCGATTGCCCTTGTTTGCACAAGCTCTCTGTAGTGCGGCTTGTATTTTCTTTTGTGGAGGAGTAGAGGTGCCTGGCTTGAGTCGGGACAGAACTTTTTGCCCTATCCAATGTGTTCTTCCCTTATTTAGTGAAACTGAAGAGGAGACTCCCCCCCCCCCCAACCCGCATTTTGCGGAAGAAATCGCTCGCTCTTCCATCATGCTGTTGTTTTCCTCAACAATTCTCAGGTCAGCCGGCCGGGCGGGTCTCTTAGGAATCTAGTGTTTCACCTGCCATATGAAGGAACATGTCTTCTCCATTAGCCGTAAACGTCCGGTTCACTATCTTTTTTTCTTTTTCATACAGGCTGCGCACGGCTGCCGTCGTTTGCGACTATCCCCATGGTTTTCATCCCCTTTCACTCCCCACCTGTTCTAAGGTTCCCACCAGTAACTCGTTCTCAACATCCCCCGTCTTTCCCCCCGCCCCCCCCTTATTCGGGGTTTGGGGGTAGCACCATTAAATGGTAAAAAACAGCCCTTTCCGTTAGTTTCCTCGGTTGTCACCCCCCTCTCCCCCTTTGATTCAAAGAACCCTTCCCTTTTTAGGCCCCGTACTCGTGGCTCAATGAGACAATTAGTGTACAGTTTATTTTTCCGCATCCCTCTTTTTCCTCAGGTAGATCCCCCGTCACCTCGTTCTATCCCGCGATGGGGGGTCCCCCCTATTTGATTCTTTGGAAAGATTTTAATCGCGGTGCCGGTTAACTGCTTCCCCCACATTCATGACCCTTTAACTACATTACCCTTTCTATTTGTGGTCTCTGACCTGAATCTGAAAGGTTTGAGGACGAGACATTCCTGATCGAGCCACACCTCCGTTTGACTAATAGGATGGCTTTAGTTCAAGACCTTCAGAGGGGACCCGTGATGACATAGCCACTTTTTTTGCCGGTCTCAATTTAAGAGGACTTCCCCAGCACTTGCTCTAAGCTGCCTCTTTTGGGCCCCCCCCCCTGTAGTCCAATTGAGCCAATTGCGGGTCGTTTTTCGGGTTACGCCGGCGGGTCAAAAAAACTGCGAAGCGTCCCACTTATCTAGCGGCCTCCCAACAGAGGAGACGTCACCCTATTTTCAGCTAACCGTCCGCAAACCCCTTCTCCCAAGGAATGACTGCCCA
>Ga0179593_1723491_pt1 | contig 23749 bp, 27 predicted proteins | sample CZODoug2_1_08_16_FD_185931 | JGI IMG/M metagenome (GOLD analysis project Ga0179593, IMG submission 185931) | Vadose zone soil fungal communities from Angelo Coast Range Reserve, California, USA - CZODoug2_1_08_16fungal (PacBio error correction) | ecosystem: Environmental > Terrestrial > Soil >... | reverse complement strand
CCTCCAGCATAGAATCCTCACGACCTTCTCCTTTTCCCTTTCTTTTTCCTATCGCTCTTCCGAACCCTTATTTCTTCCATTAGCCCCTCCCGCAGAAGGTCTGTTTGCCAGTGAAATCTTTTCCCTTTTCCTTAGTTGAGCGCATTGTAGATTTTTCGAGACGTTGAAGAGAAAATCTCCAAATTCCTCATCTCTCAACTGTTTTTCGCAATCGTCAAGTATCTTCCGTATGTAGACTTCCTCCCCTTCTTAGAATGGTCGCCCGGCCTTAGGAGTATTCTTCTCTTCATCTGCGCTAGGCTCGTCCGACCAAGTGCACTACCTTCGGCGGATTTTTTCTCGTGCCTTTTTTCTCCCTTTCAACTCTCCCTCTCTGGGTCCCTGCTTTCCTAGAAGCCCAGCCATTGCTGATTTATGGAAAACGTTTCCTGTAAGTCCTTAAAAGATCCTTGTTGCTCCTCGCGCCCCATTTCCCGATCGATCGATCCTTCTCTCTGTTTTCAGTACGCTCTCCCTTCCTAACTGGCATCTTTTCCCTTCCTTAAACCCCCGACCCGCAGCCTTATCTGCAGTCATGGCGGAATAGTCCGATTCGAAGGCCTCAGTCTTTCTGGTTTTGTCTTGCCGCTGCCTCTCGGTAGCACTTTTTTTCCCACCGCGTATGTAACTGCTTTCCTTTAATGCCCCTCCCCTTTCTCGATGAACCCTTCCTTCTGACATAGATGCGTCTTTTTGGTGGAACGAGAGGCACTTTTGGATTTTTTTTCTTTGAGTTCTTCTGTAGGTTTTTTTACAGCTGCACGTGGCCGCTTTTTTTGAGCGCTTGATGATCGAGGTTGCGCCTCTGCTGGGCCTTCTCACAAGGTTTTTCTTCCGATGTTCTGCCTTGTGAAAACATTTGGCGATGATGATTTTTTCAGCCTTTCCCTTTAACCCTTCCCTCCGGCACGACTTTTTGAAAGACATGAAACCGCAGATTCATTTGTTGGTGAGTTGCCCAGCACCTCTCTTCTCAACCCCGATTTAGGCTGCTGGTGGTGACACGGGCAACTCCCTTTTTTTCTGCCCTCCGGGTATGTGTTCTCTTCTTTCCTCCGACGCTCTCCCTCCCTTTACTTCGGAAATCTTCTTTTCTTTTCCGACGAAGCCCGGTAATTTCCCAGGTTTAGGTAGGCCCGTTCGTAGTAGCTATCTATTCCTCGAACACCCCTCGTCGGCCCTGAGTTTAATAAGTGCTGCAAGATCTTCATGTGGCTCCTCTTCCCCCCCGGCTATTATCGCCCGGCCCTGTTAACGCCAATGCGGCCCAACCCTCCGTCGTTCGCGACTTCAGTTGGCCCTAAGTCCTTTGAGCCCCCCCCGCTGGAACTTTGAAAAAAAGGATCGACCAGTTTCCCCCCCTTTCTCCTCGCAGTCGACCCTTCAAATCTTTATTTCCCCGATAGAGACATCCCCCAGGCACACTCCTCCACTAGAGGTTATCAATCTATTTAACCTGAATCCACTAAGCGAATATCCCCCCACGCCATCAGAGCCCCTTACATTTCCCTTCTTGGAACTCAAGTCGCCCCGCGAAGCGCCCCCCGGCGGCGTTTTTTTTTTGCTCCCCTTACGATTTCCCCCCTCGACCTTTCACTTTGTTCGAGGGAAATGGTTTCAGCCGGTTCCGTTTTTTCTTTCTAGCCGTTTTTTTCCTTTCCTCCCCCCCGCGACCGTCGAGGCCTCAAGAAGATCTCGGCTGTTTCTTCGCGTGCCTTCTGTAGTGAGACCTTGGAGACTCTCTTTCGTTGTTTTGAATTTTTCTTCGCGTGATTCGCAGACCCCCTCCTATGGCGGTCCCTCCAATGTCCTGTTCACAGGATGTTTCCCCCCCTCCATCCCTATATTCAGGATAGGGACACATGGAAATAGGGCAAGAAAATCCAGTGCAAACTCTTTGCCAAAGTAAAGCTTGGATGATTTCTTCCCCGGGCTCGAGTCCCCTCCCGGACCCCTGGAAAGAAATCACAGCCAATCTCTTTGTACTTTCCTTGCTCTGGTATTCACTGTACTCTTCCTTTTTTCTCCGTTTTCCCCTTCGTTAAGCGACGGCCCAGTAAGGATAGTCTCTTCGTCCTCTCTTCTACTTTGTCAAAGGAGAAGTCCCCCTTTAGTCCGTGAATCTTTATCGGATCCCTCCGCCGCCTGTTCTGCCACGTCGGGTCCGTCTCACGACCTCCCTCTCATTGCATTCCCCCCCTGATAGAGATCGCTTTCGCCTTGCGCACGGCGTCGGATCACTCTTCTCCCTTCTAATTTTTGGTAGCTTCTCCGAGTTTCCTTTTTTCCTAACCGCGTTCTTTGCCTTTTGGTATATCCTTTTATGAGACAGGAGAGACTTTTTTTCTCCTTGCATTTCTCACTTCATTCTTGCGGCGCTCTCCCCTCTTTTATCGGCACGCTGACGGAAATCATTTTGCCAATCCAGAACCTCTCCGCAGGGGCTTTCATCTCTGGCTTTCCCATGATTTTTTCAAATCAGCTCCCCTTCTTTTCTCTTCCGCGCCCCAGTTCGATGTCTGCCCCAATCGAAGGGACCCGCCAGTTGTGCTTGGCGATCCTTGCGCCTCCCGATATCAGCTTTCATCAATCTTTCCCTGCCGACCACTCCTTTGTCCGCCGGTCACCGCGATGTCTGGTACGGCAGCAACTTTGTTGATCCCCCCCTTCCTTTCCCTCCGATAATACAGCTTTCTTTTCTCCATGAATATCTCCGTGTGTGTGTCTCTCTCCCTTTCTGGGCGACATAGTGATCGATGCGCAGTATCTTGTGAGTTCAGCGACTTCAAGTGCCCTTTGGTCGCGCGTGTTATTTTGTGACGATATTCGGCGTTCTTCGCAAATCAGTGTTATCCCGGTATCTTTTTCCTAGACATCGACAGCCTGCCAGGCGCTTAGCCGCGCCCCCTCTTTCCCCTTCGCTAGGACCCTTAATTAACTTTTCCCCACTGCCAGATGTTTCTGGTTTTCGAAACTTTCCAATGCGGAGCCATGGGTCCCTTTCCAATCTTGCTCCAGGGCGCCTCGCGAAACTTCCTCTCAGCGAAGTCTCGGGCGATAGGCCCCAATTCCTGCTGCCCGGTTCTTGAGGTGTCTCCCCGTCGATTCCTCTCCTCCCCAACAGTTGCTCCTTTTCCTTTTCTTTTATCCGTCTACCACCGCCAGCGATTCCTCTTCCTGCAAGTAGAAACAAACTATCTTTTTTTTTTTTTTTCACCCTGACTCGAAGTTGCTACTGACCGGCGTTCTTCTTAGCCCTTCCGTCATCCCTACTTTCCTTGACCAAGTATCCCCTCGTATCCTCGATCCTTATCTAGGCTTTCTTTCCCGTTTCTTTCCTCTCTCCTTGTCACGCTTTCCTGCAACGCTGATTTCTACCGCGCCCCCACCGAGCGGCTTTGAGTCCTTCCTTTCCCTAACTTACCTGGTCTTGCTATGAGCGCAATTTTTCTCCCTCTTCCTCGCTTCACGTGGAGTTTTTGCCCACCGATGCCCCATTTTCCCCCACCGCCTAGCCGTCAATCGCCTCGGTTCCCAGCCCACTGGCGCTACTCTGACCGTTTGAGGTCTAAGAAATCGCCACCCCTTCCCCCCCGCTAGCGGTTTTTTTCCCTAGACTTCCGCCCTCCAAGTCCTTTTTTCTAACCCCCATAATTCTCTGAGTGAGAGGCGTCATCCAAATTCAGCCCTCTTCCATGTATGAACGATTTTACGAAGACCCCTTCCCCCATAGCCCTGACTCTTCCAAACTCTTTTCTTTCCCGGACAACCTTCGTGAACGGCCCTTTTTTTTTCCTCCCGCGTCGGCGGCTCTCTCAGTCCCTGCTTGCACTCGCTAATTGGCATCAGCCCCCCTATCGTGCGCGTTTCTCTTTCTTGGCCGCGATCGCTTTGCGTTGGTCCCTCGCGTGGCCTGCCCCCCCTCTTTTTTCTGATCGACCCTTTTTGCCTCGTCTCCCAAGAACTTTTCTTCCCCTCCACTCTGCGTTTGATCGGCTGCCTGTTCAGAAAGCTGCTGCCGCGTGCCATCTCGATGTCCTCTCCCGCCTCTCTTGAGGACCCTTTTTTCCTTCGCGCTCCATTTTGTCCCGCACTGTCCGATACAAGCTCCCTCGTTTTTTCACTTTTTGGTGTACTAGGCCGACACTCGCTTGAAGACCTTTTTGAGTTTCATTTTCGAGAGGGAGACGTTAAGGTTTTTTCTTTCTCTGCTATATTCGTTTCCCGACCGGCACTCCCAACCCTCCCCCTTGGCCCCGAATTTACGTCGCTTCCCGGATAGGGCACGTAAGCAGATTCAGCCCTCTTCGAATGAGTTCAGCCCCCTTAGTCCCTCAGCTTTCGGACTGCCCTCTACCCCCCCCCCCCCCTAAGAGCGATGGTACCTGGGATTTCTGGTGATGTCTCATTCTGACCCCCCGCAGTTCTTTTTTAAAGAACCCCAAAGCCCCGCAGTCCCGCGGTTCGTTGTGACCCTGCGCCCCTCCGCCTTTTTCGAAACCCCTCATCGCCTCGGAATTTTTGATCTCCTCTGAGAGGTAAAACTTATTCTTATCAGGCGCGACCTCTTTAGTTTCAGCGACGCGATCAGAGCCTCCCCCGCCCCCCGTTTGCGTCGTATCCAGTAAAGAAACCCACCTTCCCCTTCTCTCCATCTCGTCTTAACCTTTGACGCTGAGCCCGTAGACCCTAGGCTCTCTGGCCTCGGTAGGCGGCCAAGCCACACTCCGCATGCTTTCGGCTGACTGTCCCACTTTCTGCCTATTCCCTTCATCAGACCCCCCTTCCCTCGGCGTCCGACATCCCCTTCGGTTTTTTCGGTTCGTAGCTTAGTATCCCCCCCTCCCGCGGCGCTTTTCTTGCGCGATCCTTGACTGAGGTTCCTCCCTCTGACGCCTCCCGGGTCTTACCTTTTGCGAGAGGCTTTGCGCATCCTAATCCTCCTACGTCCCCTTTCGAACACAATAGCCGAGACGCGTAAGGCAACGTTTCTTTTGACCCCCCCCCTTACCCTGACGATTTTGCCTGCAATCTTTTCCCATCGCTCCCCCTGTGGCGTCGCCGTCGAAATTTTCATATAGACCCCACCCTTGTCTTTCGACTGCCTGAATCCTTCTAGTTTTTCTCTTTGGATTTTCCCCGTCTCGGTGCACGGCCTAGTTTGCTTGTAGGCGAGTATTAAGCGACGACCCCCCCCCTTTGCAATGGCCCCTCCTGAAGCTTGAGGACTGATGAACTCCCTTCCCCAGGGTGCTACTGGAAATGAGCCTCGATGACCTTTTTCCCATCCTGCAATGCCCGGTCGCTTCTGGCCCTTTTCTCTCCGAAGGCTCCCCCGCTCCTCGAGAGCCCGCATAGCTGTCCTCTTTTTGACCTGCTACGTGCATGCGGTAGTTGTGCTCTCTTTTTTTCTCCTTTCCCATTATCCCTTCTCTTGTGGTTTTCAGAGTAGCTTCCCAGTCGGCTAGTGATCCCGCGATAGTAGATATAAGCCCTTTTTCCCGCCTTTCGCGGTTTTAGTTCGTGCAGAGTTCTGTTTGAGGCCTTTAGATGTACTTGAGTAGTACTCCGTTGTAGGCTCCTCTGTTTCGCTTCTTCGACTTCTGAGAAAGTTCCCTCTTTTCTGCGATATGAGCAGCGATACTTCTGGTTTCCCCTCACGTTAGACCCCCCTTCCCCTTCTCCGTGGATTCCAATAGACCTGATGGGTTCTTTGACACCTTGAGTTTTCTCCTTTAGCCCCTCTTTGGGATCCCTTTTTGCACGCGGCCAAGACGCCAAACACCGACTTTGCGGTTTGATCCTCGCTCCCTTCAGTCCGATATTCCTCTTTCCCCCCTTTGAGTGCTTTTTCTCCAGTAGGTAGAGCAGCTCTCTTCTCCCGAACAGACAGTCAGCCCTTTAAAAACTATTTCAAATCCTCTGATTGATTAGTGGAGGTTTGAGTTTTTTCCCTCACGGAGGCATTTTCTCTGCCGTTCTGGTGTAAGCTTTTTCTCTTTCTCGTCGTTTCGTGAACTGGCCCTAGGACCCCCTACCTCACCGCGTCTGACCCATCGTCATGCACGTCTTTTCTTTTTTTTCACCGACTTTTATCGATGGCTTCGAGTAGGGTGAGTGCCCGGTTTTTTCCTTGACTTTGTCCGTTTGTCCAACGGATTTTGGCGTTTTCTGCGACGTGACTTTTCCGATTACTCTCCCGGCCGCGAGACCCTAAGATCTCTTATATCACAGGCGGGGTGCCGGTTCTCGATGTGACCTCATTTTTGCTGGCGGCATCACTTTTTGTCCGGTAAACCCCCCTCCCCTTTTGTAGACCTTGGAATTTCGGGACTGCAGCTTCATTTGTGGGAGGCATCTTCCTCCTTCCCCGCAGATTTTTTCCCTTGAGAGGTCTTCTGGATTTTGGTGACATCAAGGGCCACCTCCTCTGCGCCGCGCAACATTTTTTTTTGAAGCCCCCCCCCGCAGAGCTTCCCTATAGAGTCCTGCCGTCTTCTCGGTAATACTGTGCCCAATGTTGGCGTTGATGTTCGGACTTCCAAAAGACTCTCTCCTCCCCCCTGAATAGTCCCCCTTCAGGTCTCCCGACATACGGGATGTACGAGTCCTCCCCTTGAAGACCGTGGTTTCCCTCACTCCTGGCTCTTCTCAGAGAAATCCTTTTCTCTTGCGTCGTGACGTCTTTTGGTCCCATAAGTCGAAAGCTTCTGAGGCGTGCTTTCCCTAGAGTTCCCCTCTTAGCGTTCTTTCTTCCGGCCGGAGCCGCACTTAAAGAGAGTGGTTTGTTTTTTCCTCGCCGCGCGCTGATTGCCGATTCGCAAGGCAAAATCCCCTCCCGTGAGACCCCTTCACGGATATCTCGTGTTTTGTTTTCACGCCCTTTTTCCCTTTCCCGCGACCGCCCCCCTTCTTTCCCCCCCTGCGCGGCCCCGATCCTTTTGTCAAATCTTCAGATGAACTCGACTCCTATCGCGGGTCACTGTCTCGCAATGCGTCTTAACGTCTTCGATTTCGGATGTGGGAAATTGCTGCTGCCTTTTTGGCTTTTGTCGATTTTCTCTTTCAAGTTAGAAACCTGGACTTTTCCTGAAGCCTCGCCGTTGGAGCTTTTCTGTAATGGTCTTCTCCTCCTGGAGCTTTCGAGTTGGTAGCGTTTTGAATGCGTTTTTGGAGAGTTCTTAACCTCCTCCCCTGTCTCATAGGACATTGCAGAAAGTTTTTTGAGGTCACGATTTGTGAAAAGCTATTCTTTTTTTTTGGTTACTCCCTCGGTTCCCCCCCCTCAACGATTTCAAATGGATCTCTTGAGATAGGCCTTAATTTCCCCTCCCGAACGTCTTCCCCTCGAGTTCCCTAACTTCTTTTTTTTGGACTGCGCGGGACCACAGGTCATCCTTTTTACAGTTGCGCTACAGAGTCTCGTACCGCTTTTCCTGCGCCGGAACGATTTTTCTAAGGATCTGGCCTATCAGCGCTTTCCTTTCCCCTAGGGATCGCCCATTTGCTATTATGCCCCCCCTTACGGAGGCCCTGCCTTTTTCTCCCACGCTTTCCTCGGCTTCTTCAGACCGTTTTGTAGATTTTACAAAGCAGTCCCCTCTTTCGGTATAAGCTTCGTCCTTTTCTGCGTCGATCACGCCAAACTCCGTGCCTCCCGGAATTATGCTCCCCCTGCAAGACGCTGTGTCCTATCGACCGATTGCGGCCTTAATTTTCTTCCCCATTAGACCCCTTTCCGTCAGAGAGGAACCCTTGATGGTAGACAGCATTCCCCCTCGCTGCATCCTGCGACCCTTCCCCCCTCCCCACCCCGTTGGAGACTCCTTTTTTGTGGACGGTTTACACTCCTTATCATATCCCCAGCGTTCTCTTCTTCGGACGTTCGTCTCTTTCTCTTCCCTTCGTCGCCTCATTCGGCTTTTTCTTGGATGGCGCCGATATTTCCTCTCAATGCAGGAAGAAACTCCCTGCCCCCCTGCCACGTGGTTGCCGCGACGTCTCCCAACGTCCCTGGTCCTCCCCCCTAAACCTCCCAACTGAGTCCCCCGACACCTTCTTGGACTACATAAGAAGGTGTTTCGAGATTCCTTGTCTCCCTCTATATCGTGCTCTTTTTTCATCAGTTTTTCTCTTCGAGGTCCTTTGCCAGTTTAGTCTTTGTGTAGAGACGTTTCTTCTGAAGCTATCGTGGTCTGTCTCGCAAAGCACCTTCCCAAGTCTTTTTTGGAGACAGCTCTCCCCTTGACCCCCGCCGCCCGCGCGTTTTCCCGAGCCTCTTTTTTTCCCTTTCCTAAGTGGAAACGTCCGCTTTCCCTGGTTTGCGGGCTTTCCCGGCAACTGTTTTTTTGGGGCCTCGATGTTGCCGATTTCGAATGCCCCTTTTTTTTTTCTTCGCATGGTGCTTCTTTTCTCATGCGTTTTCCTGACACCTTTCCTTTTCACCTTTTTTTCCGGTGAAGTTCCCCTTTTCCTCCTTCGAATTCCGCGCCCTCCGTTAGGGGTCCCCGCGCCTGGCCTGTGTTTTATCCATTCTTGTTACCGCCACAACCTCCCTCTAGATGTTTTCTCCCTACCCCAAATTTTTTGATCCGCCCTCTGAAGGGACGTGAACCCCGTCGGGCCTATCTCGCATTCCGACTGTATCTTCTCAGACGGGATCCTGTATTACATCTAAGAGCCTTGATAGGACGTTTTCCCCGACACTCTTAGGGCGAGCCTTTTCCACAGCGGTTTACGAGGACCCTCTGAAGGGGTCCTCCCCATGAGAGTTCTTTTTCGAGAAGTCTAAGAGGGCTTTTTGTTTTTGTTTTTTTCTTTGTGGTTTTTCTTGCGTTGTGTTTGTGTGTTTTTTTGGGCTTGCCCCTCCCGAGTCTTTATCTCCCCTCTTTTTCACAGCCTTTGGTTAGTTGTACTTTCTACGGGACCCTCGACCCCTATCCCCCCTGAAGCTCCCAGCCTCCAACTTGGAGTCCCCTGAAGTCCGTTATTGTCCTTTCACCCCCCGGCAACTCCTTTCCGCTCCTCCAAACCTCTAAGGGCTCCGCCCCAAGCCTCTTTGATACTCCAGGGAAGAAGCCACCAATCCAGCGAGAGCTAGGACTTTTCAGTCCATAATCCCTTGGTTTTATGATGAATATTTTTTTCGGATAGATCTTGGAAAGAAAGGTTCAGATCCATTTCTCCTGAATGTCCCCAACCGAGGCTCTTCTGTTTCAGGAAGCATATCCGCCTGCCAGTCTTGATTCGTCAGCGATCCCTCCCCTGAGGCCTTGTAGATCTTGGACCCCGCTCGGCGAAATTACAGCTTGATCGTCGAGTTGGCCGTTTACCTCGCCTCCTCTACTTTTCCGAGGTGGTCTTTTTGCATGAGATCCTAGGTATAGATCGAAGCCCCCAGACTGCGCCCCCCCTTAAATTGCCTTGCGATCTCGCTTCTTTTTCCTCACCTATAGATCGATGCCACCCGATTTTCGCACTGCCACTTTGCTCCCCCTGACCTCCGAACGATTTAAGACCCATTGGCCATTTTCCCTGCCTCAGCGATCCAGGCCGCTCTTTCCCTGGCTTCCCGGCCTTTCTCTTCTGAATCCACACCCCTCCGCAGATTGTTAGTACCGATCTTCAATTTCCTCTCAGCCTTTGTGGATTCCCTGCAACCTCACCCGCACTCAGTCAGAATTATGAACGCTTGCTCTATCAAGGGCCCGGCTCGGGCCCGATCCCCTAAAGTCCGTCTTTTTTTCTTTCCGCCGCCCCCCCCCCCTTTCCGTCTGGAGCTTTTATTACAGAAGACCTCCTATTTTTATTGTGAAGAGCCTAGTAGTGTCTGTCATGCGCCACCCAACATGACGGTCTCGTCCCCCCTTTCACCCGAGAGGCCCCCCCCTTGCGGGAAGTTCCCTGCAGGCCGGTTCACATTCCATCTCGACACCAAGCGGATACACCTAGCCTCGATGTCTTTTCCACCAGCTCGTTATCTGACTCTTCCCTCGAGGCCTTCCAGTACGCATTCCCACGCCCCCTCCGTGTGCGGCCCCCAATCGCTTGACACCCCTCAGCCTCCTTCCTCTTTCTAAGGCCTCTTTCGCGCTGTAGTCTTTTCTCGTTAGCCCTTGGCAGAAACGGAGTCGACAACGCCCTCCGCTTTGCTGACCCCTTTCTTCTCTTGGGAACGGCTTTTCCCCCCCTGACGCCGCCTTCTGTTAGGACCGTTTATTTTCCTTTTTTTTTTTTTTTTTTTTTTTTTTTTTTCTTTTTTTTTTTTCCTTTTTCCACCTGGACTGTCGTCTCGATGTCCCGTTCCTCCGCGCTGTCGCTTCATGTGCTTTCTCGGTCCTCCGGTTCCCCAGCTTCCCCTTCTTTTTTTTTTTTTGGGACTCTTGCTTCCTTTTGTCTAATCAGCACTTGCTTCTGATTCTTCCCCACGAATTTCGGAGCCTCTATTCCCTACCATTTCTCCGCAGTTTCCCCTGTGACTTTCCACTTCCGCGGCCCGTTCGCCCGAGATCGGCCCTACTTTTTTCCGCATTCCTTCCCCCCGTAAGAGGTTCTTTCATTATGACCTTTACTAGGAGAAGTTCCTTCCCCGGCCTTCAACTGGCCGTCTCGTCGCCTCCCTCCCTTTTGCGCCCCTTTACGCTCTCTCATTCTTCGGATTCCATATCAGAGACGTCCAACCGTCTCCTTGTAAACCCTCGATTCCCCTTTCACCTTCACCTCCCTTTTCCTTTTTTGCCGAGCACCCTCTCCAGACGCAATGCCTGCAGTTTTCGTCGCTATGCCTTTTCGTTTCTTGATTATATTCTCCCTTTTGTTGTTGTTCTCTCCTCCCTTGTAGCATTGCGAAGCCACGGGCCTTTTTTTTTTTTTCCTTATTCGTGTGCATCGCTTTCTTAATGAATTTCTTCCCCCACATTCTCTTGAGCGGTCACCCAGCGACTTCAGAGGGCTCCCCCGTAGTCGTCTTATAATGTCCCTCTTGTCTTAGGTTCTGTTCAGCGACAGTACACATCAACCCCCTTCCGGGATCCCTCTTCTTTTGGTCCTTTGATGTAGTCGCCTGAGGTCCTTGCTAGACCTCCGAGTTTTTTCCAGTTCCCCTTGTCCCTTCGGCTCTTTAGGGCCCTTGAAGAGATCGGGGCCTCTATGTATGTGTCCCTACCGATCTTAGCAAGGCCCGAGTTTCTCTGGTTCCCAACTTTTCCTCGTTCTCTCCTGGGGGGTTTTTCTTTCGTCTCGCCGCTTTGCTCCCACGTGAACTCTGCAGATGTTTTCCAGACACCCTAACGGTCGAGTTCTCCCCCCTCCTTTTCCCTGATCCATCCGTCTTTTTTGCCCTTTTTTCTCGAAGACTCCCTTCTTCCCTTCCCCGGATGGTACAGGCCTTTTCCCCCGCAGATTTTCTCGGTCATGGTCCGCCGTTTCCCTCTTTCAGAGCCGCTTCAGCTGCGATTTGTCCTTTGCCGTTCTCTCATTGTTTTCTGACCCCTTCCCGACCCTTTTTCTGACAACGCTCTTTTATGGCGATCTTGCGGCTGTGGTTCTTTGTACCCCCTTGATTTTGGAGACTTGGGCCGCCGAGCTATTTCAGACGAGATTGTTTCTTTCCTCTGATTTGCGCTCCCAGGCTTTTGTGGCTTCTTCCCGCTTTTGCCTTTTTTTTTTTCTTGGAGCACCCCTAAAGATCCTCGGTGTCGGTCACAAGCCTATTTTGTGGTTATGTCTCCAGCATTTTCCTTGTCCCACCCCTTCCGGTCAAAAGATGGTGCCAACCTACCCCGCTCTCCGGTCTTTTGAGGGTTTGCTCGGGATCTCAGCGCCACTTCTATAGAGGTTCTGCGTGCCCTTCTTCTTCCTCCTCCCTCAGCTTTCTCGAGTTGGCCTTTTATGTTTTTCGTACAATTTTTCCCAAAGAAACAGTCCCAGATACCCCCTTGACACCCTAGTCTTTTGGGTACTGAGCGATACTTCGAGGACCCGAAAACGCTGTTAACCGGGGTATCGCTTTTCCTCCCTTCTCTGGGAGGGTTCCCCCCGATCCTCTTGCAAACCCTCTGTACCCCTTCAGGTTGTAATAATTTTCGCCAAATTCCATCTAGAGATGCAGACCCCCCTGAATAGAGCCCGTCCCAGGACAAGACTCTTCGTCACGTTGGTTAACGCGTTTGCCAGGTCTCTTTCTGGGTTTCAGCGATTCGATGAAGACTCCAGGCGTATTTCAGGAACATGAACCTTTTTAGGATTTTCGAGCTCCCCCCCCTTTCACCTTCACAGTCTCTACGATGGGCCACTCAAGTTACCTGGCCAAAGCCTATGTCTCCCCCTATCCGATGCTTACTGCCCCCAGCGGCACGTGCCTTCTTTTTCCTCGAAAATCCCTACTTCCCCGCCCTTGCAGACCCTTCCTTTGGAGTGTGCTTCGGTTTAAAAAGCCGACCCTCCCTCCATCCAGTCCCCTCTTATGGCTGCCTTTCCGATTCCTCGGTTTTTCCCTGCGAGAGTAATTCCCCATCTTTCTCCCCTTGGATTTCGCGGGGTGGTACTTGAGGATTCCTGCTCCCTCAGTTCCTTTCCGTCCTTCCCTTGTCCTCCCTCCAGGGCTTTTTTTCCGACGTTGTTAATTTAGGGTTGGTCATCCCTTTCCCCGAAAAGCTCTCGCCGGTTACTTACCTCTATGGTCTTCCTCTAGGAGATTCTCCCTCCCCGATTGATCTTTCGAAACCCCCCGAGTTGCATTCGCGTTTGTGACCATTTCCAACAGAGGTTTTTCCTTCTAGCGCGCGTTTCGCGAAATTTTTTTATCAACGATCCCTTTTTCTTAATCATTAATTTCTTCAACGTCATAGTGGATAGCATGAAGTAGGGAAATTTCGGAGATAGATGTGACCACAAAGATTCCGGCTCCCTTTTGTTGTTAGGGAATGTGCCAGCTTTATTTTCTGTCGTACGTTTCGCTGCCCTCTCTGAATCAGGGACGTCCCCTCCTTTTTTGTGTCGGAGAGTTTTGTTGTTTCAGCCGGAACTTTTTCAGAAACTTTCTCTCGGTGGTCTTTTGAGCAGCTGTATTCCATTTTTCCCGCGACTCCCTCGCCCCTTTATGTTCTCACGGCCACGCCCCCGCCCCCGACCTCCCGCCCCTTCCTCTAATCTATCTTTCCGAGTTTCCCTAAAGTGCTCCAGACTTTTTTCTTCTCCTCGCCTGCTGCCTGGACACCGGGACTTCCCCTTTCTTCCTTTTATTCCTTTGGAGACCCTCTCTTTTCATAGATCCACAGCAACCAGCATCTCCCCTTCATTCGCTGACGGCGAAGGACCTCTGGCCTCGGTCCTTTTTTTATCAGAACCTGTTCGATATAACTTTTCCTCGGGGCCCTACAACCCCTAACTCTCTTTTTTCTTAGGTCGAAAGGAAGATTCCGGGAGTTCTTCTACCTTATTCGCCTCCGAGGCTCTCTTTCCCTCGAAGGGATCCCCCCCCGTGCTGTCCCCTGAACTGTTTTTTCGATTTTTATCTCCCCCCCCCTCTGATAGCCAATTCTTCTTGGCCGATTTGCGCCTTTTCCATCGACATTCTTTCAAGCAGCGCGTGCCTCCCCCCCACCCCATTTCCCCCCCCCCCCCCCCCCACCTTCTCCCCTCGAGGATTTAACCCCTGGCATTCCCCTCTAGACCAAGGGTTTTTTCGTTGCGCATTCGGCGGCACTGAGGCGTCCATCGAAAAGCCGGCTTCGGAGCCTTGAACATGGCTAGAAAAATGCCCAGTTCATCCGTGGCACTCGAGGTTCCAAAAGTCCGCAAGTTTTTGTTTAATCCGTCCGATTTTTTAACCCCCCCCCCCCCCCCCCCCCATTCTCCTGTTCGGCTTGCGTTCTCGATTTCTTTTGCCACTTTCTTCCAGCTTCATGCTGGTCAGGCCCATCACACCCCATCTCGGTCTTTTGATCACCTCGAAGAGTGTTCATGGTGCTATTAGTCGCTGTCGAGGCCTTTCAGACGGATGGGCCCCGTATCACGCCTTCCTGCATCCTCTTCGATATCTTTTTGTTGCCGCTTTAAAGATCCCCAAGTACAAGCGGTTCTCACTACATTGCCGCTCACTCCTCCAATCTTAGTTTTATCAACCTTTTGCGCTGAGCCTCCTGATGAGCACCCCCCCCCCTCTCCTGATGGTTTTATTTTTTTGGCGTCGCAATTCTCCAAAGCTTTCTTTTTTCCCCCTTTTTTCCAATCAAAGAAATTTAACTTCGGCAGGCGCTATTGACGATGGACCACCATATATGCTGTCCCCATTCCCCGCCCCCCCCGCTCCCCGCGAGCCATCGCCACCTTTCCTTTCCGCTTCCCCTTGCTCCGCACCCTCTCTGTAGCGGCTTCATGCCCCATCATCCCTTTCTGAACGCGGCGTCTTCTAGCACCCCCACTCGAAAGGGCCACACTTTCCCATGGACAAGCCGAGTTTTTCAAAGGTTTCTTCTCGCAGTCTCTCGGGCCTCTGACGCCTCCCTTACGTTTATCGAGACATGGTCCGGCTTGCGAGGTGCTCTTATTTTTGACGTCCGCTTTGCCGATTAAGCTCTTTTTCTTTGCCCGGCATGTCCTCACTCGGCATCGCTCCGTACTAAAACCCATAAACCTTTTTCGCCCACTCTCTTTTTGGTTTTCTCGATCCTCGCTTTTCCTTCGATTCACTCGCGGGTTTTCTTGACCCTCGATAGGCTCCCGGAGTCCTTTTTTCCTCGTAGCGTCTTTTTCCCCCGACGCATGTCCCTCCTAGCTTATACTTGCATTATTGGTCTTTTCCGACTCTTTCATGCCCTTCCCCTTCTTCCTCCTTTTCTTGTCCATGCGATTCTTCTTCCTCGCACTTCCCCCCAGATCAACCGAAGTCTTTTCCCTAGCGGTCTAGCCAGGACCGTTTCTTTTCCAATCGCCCTCTTCGGTTCTCTCGCTTACAATTCCCTGGAGAGGTCCCCCTTGAGTGCAACGGTGTGGGACCTCCAGCAGATTTCCTATTTCATCTGAGGAGGGTTCTCCTTGAATTGCCCCCTTAAGCCCTCAGCTGCGTTTTATGTTCTCAAACCAGTGCACAGCTTGACCCCCCCGGTGAGGCCCCATGCGAGTTTCACCAATTGCCAACACCTCCTTTTTATATACCTTTCTGTTACAGTCTGTATCTTCTAACTTCCTATAGGGGAGACCCTTCTTCGTCTAACTAATCAAGTTTTTCCCACCTCTAAGCACCCTACCAGAGAGTTAGCCCTGACAAAGTCTTTGACCTTTTATGACTTCTTTTTCCCACGAGGTCCCTCCCCTTTTCCTCAGTCCTACACACGTCTATGCGGCATTCTGAAAGTCCCCCTCTTCATGTGAACCTCCCGCTGACTTCCCCCCCTTCCTCCGACTTTGCTCGCGGGTCGTTTCGACGACTCTTTTCCCAGTGCCTTGAGAATTCGATTCCTTCGGATCTCCCCAAAGAACTCCTCTCAGCAGAGCTCGTATAGGCTCTAGGCTCCTCTCCCCCTCCTTGGAGGGGGGCGGTAACAGCGGCGCGCTGGCGCTGGAAACGCCTGCAAATGCTTTTTCCCCCTCCAGGCTCCCCCCTTTCGAGATTTCGGCCTCCCCCCCCTGATCGCCTCCCCCTTGGATCGTTTAACCCCATTGGACGAGGCTGCCACCTACAGGGCAATGTCCTGGTTCGCATCGACACTCTTCTGACGGACTTGCTACCCCTTAGAGTTTTCGACCCTTCGAAATTCTTTCTGAAATCCACGCGGGCTTGCTGCGAGTTTCCCTTCTCGACGACTTGCCTTTCCCTTCCGCGTTTTTTCGTTTCAAACGATAAAAATTACAATTTCAGTTCCCTTTTTCCAATGGCTCGCTCTAAGACTTCTCCTTAACCCTTTGTTTTTTTCGCAGTTCTTTGCGAAGGCTTTCACTCCCTTTTTTTGAGAGTCTATATATGAGCAGTCATCTCTTGGATCCCAGAAGCCATTACTTCTGTTTTTTTTGTTTTTATGATTGAGACCTGACTAGGCTTTATTCCCCCTTCAATACAGAGGAATTCTCTCTTTCCAGTCCATTATAGGGAGCCCCCCCCCCTTAAGAATCCTTCTCTGGTCTAAAAACTTGTCCGCGGACTCTTGGACGTGGGGAGTTGAGGTACGGCTCCAGGCCCCCCCGGTGTCTAATGAAGCCTTTCTCTGACCCCTGACCATTTTTATTGTAGCCCTTTCTCGATCGGTTTTCTTCTCAACGGCTCCACCTGTGCCCCCGGTCCCGGCGAGGGAGACCCCGAAAGAGAGGTTCTCCCCCCACCTCTCCCCCCCGTCTCCCCCTCCTCCCCCTGCCCCACCCGTCCCCCCCGCATGCAATCCCCCACCTCCTTCCTGCCCCCCCCCTTCTTTCTCCAACTTCGAGCCGTTCATTTGACCCCGTTTCAAGCTCTCGCCCGCGTTCCAGTCCAATATCGTTTTTGGCCCTTTCCTGATGCCTTCCCTTCCCCTCGCGCGCTTTCCTTGGGGCAGTACTCGAGAACCCCTAGAGACGACAGTTTCCCTGTAACCGCCTTCGTTGACAAGTTTTTTGATTTTCTTGGACTTCTGTAATTTTTTTAACATAGACCTCCGGGTTTCATCTCGAGGTTTTTTTTCCTGTTTGCTTTTTTCCCCAGAAATCTCCTTTTACCGAATCCCTTCACGACGCCTTCTTTCCCCTTACTTCGTTTCGAGCGGATTTTCCCTTTTCTTTTTCCGAAACAGGTTTTTCTGTTTAGCTTCTCCGGCTGGGTCCTCCTTTTCCACCCCCGCCCTTCCTTTTCTCCTTGGATGGTTTCTCTTCATCGATCCTCTCCTCAACTTTCCCGCTGGTTCCTCTTTTCCATTTCCGATTTGCGTCTCCATTGTTCACCTCGTCGCCCGATCCCTCCTTGGCATCTTCAACCCGCCCCCCTTTGGGATGACCTCCCCTGGCGTTTGCACCATCTCCTTTCTGGCCCCTGGCTTTTCCACCCCCCGCCTGCCAGCCTTTACGGTCTTCCGCATCCCGCGATCTTACTCTCGATGGGGTCTTGTTTGATCAGCTCGTTTCATAAATTTCCAGTTTGGTTTTCTCTTTACAGTTGCATGTCATTCTCATCTCTCTTCTCCTCCTGAACTCGCTCTTCCCCTTTAGTTTGCCCGGATAATGTCTTCCCTACACAACTTTCGGGGATCTTATCGCTGCAGCTCTGTTTGCGGTCTACGCGCCCCCTTCTTTGCCTTTGCGAATTCCCTCGGCTGACTCGTCTCAGAGAAGAGAGAGCATCGACTGGAAAACTCGAGCCGGCGATTTTTAAAGGTCCCCCCCCCGATTCCTACGCCGGCCCTCCCTTGAGGACCCCGCGGAAACTCTTTTCGGGGGGACGACGATCTTCTTTAAATTTTGCAGGGAACGCCCCAAAATAGCTAGCGAATCTGCTTCTCCAGTTTTTCCTCAGAGTTTAAACTGTCTGCCCCTTCCTCACGTATTTTGCCCCACATAGTTGCAGAGGCCTCCGGATCCTTTCTTTTCCTTCGCACCTCACGAGAGCCCCCTCCTCATCATTTCCCTCTTGAAATGTCCCTTGGCGAAGGTATCTCTGTAGTCTCTTTCTCGCCCTCCTTGAGCCATGTCCTTCTAGTTTTTTTCCGAAGACTTAGGAGAGTTTTGGCTTTCGGCCCACCTTTCATCTTTAGCAATACTTTTTCCCTCCTTTCGGGGAATTACCGTGTTTTCTTCATGTTGTTCTTTCGTTACATTCCCTTGACTCTTAAATCTTTTCTCCAGTGAGATTGGTTCAATGCTAGGGCCTTAATCCTCCCTTCAAGCAAAAGCTTCTTTTTCCTGAACTCTGATCTTTCCCCCCTTCGATCTTCCCTCAAGCCATCACGAGCTTCCGCCCACCCCCTACTTTTCGGCATAATGTCCTTTAAACCCTCTTCCGAGCAAGCGTCCTCGTTTTAGCCCCTTTCCAGATCAGGACGCTTCTAGTCTTTTTCTTCAGACAGGAGAAGTTCGCACTTCTCTCCAGGACTTACGAAGTGAGACGAAGGACCCATTTTCATCTTCGCCACGTCAGGATACCCTCTTTTGGTGGCGGTAGCGTGAACTGTCGTAAGAATTGGATCTCCCTTCGCGGACCCCCTCTGACTCCTTCCATTGCAAGGACTCTCGAGCTTTTTTTCTTCTCCCGCTTTCTGGGACTCTTTTTCCTTTCCCCGAGTTGCCTTCGCTTTTCATTGAGACGGTCTGCACTTAATAATCTTCTCTCTGCCCTTCCGGAAGGTCGGACCTCTTTTTGCCGATTTCATGAGTTTCCCCAAAAGGATACTCTCTTCTTGCGTTTCCTTTCCCGTTTCCCCTGCTAGGTTAAAGCGGATTTTCCCCTTGGCGGTGTTCTTCCCCTGCGTCTTCTCCCTTTCACGGTCGATCCTTTGGGCCTACTTCCCTCCTTGAAGAAATACGTCCCCCCCCAGCACGGCTTTTCCCATTCCCGCTGTTTCGCCCCGGCCGCCAAAGGTTTTTCCTGCCTCTTCGCCCAGATCCTCCTCCGTGTTTTTGAGACTTAACTGGTGGATGTCCTTCTCATTTCCTTAGTTCCCCGGATCCCTGAAACGACACGCGTCTCTCATTTTTTTTCTCGGCGTAGCGGTTCCTGTTTTTCTTCAAGGTGATGCGCTCTTCTGGCGCGCTTTTCACTTTCAGCTTCGTCTTTGGTTCTCTAGCCCTCCAAATTCCGGACCTTCTTTCCGAGGCCGAGTTCCTTTTACGCGTGGATCCGATAGACCTGAGGGCGCCCCAACATTCGCCCCTATTTTCTACAATCGGATTTTTTTTATGCTCTTTGCAACAATTTGGCCCTCTCTAAAAGATCTCAAACGGACGCGACCTTCACGCGCGTTCCTCTCCATTGCTTACGTGGTTCAAATATATTCGCTTCCCCCAACCCCTTGTTTACTTTTTTTCCAAGGAATTTCACGCTTTCTACGTTTACGTCTATTTAAGCTTCTCAACCCAACTTTGATCTCCCCGAAGCGGTTAGAACTTCCACCCTGCTTGGCATAGCCAGCGGTCCGATAGGGAACCCCCCGTGGACCGTTCGATGGAGCCTTTGCGATGACTTTGAATTTTTGAGCAGGAGCGTTTTGGCCCTGTGAACTCTCTTTTTCGCAAAACCTGGGGTTCCCCTGAGTCGGTTGCGATTCCCGTCCTTTTGATCCCCCGTTTACTTCGCGAGGTCTCATGGAAATTTAGAACGCCCGCACAGATTTTCTTTCGGAAACCTTTCCTCATGTCCCAAACCTTTTTTTCCCAGGGGAGGTAGTTGTTTCTTTAAGGCTTCTTTCCAGCACGGACCAAAGCTTTTTTTCCTGCTCACGCCCAATCTGACCCTTTGCCTAAAACTTTTCCTAGGAACGGCTATCCACCTCACTAACGATTAGTACTGTCTGAAATAATATACCTCCGTGTTTTCTCCTCGACCTAACCCCTCCATTCCCCAAACCACGGCTCACCATTTCTACCTGGCCTTTACAAGGGATTGGTGACGTCTTGGTTAGTCCTCCTTCCGATACCCCTTCGTCCTAAATCCAGACGGTTATCGTGACTCCCTCAGGGGCTCCCCCCTTTATCGTAGATAAGAGATTTCTTATATTTTTTCTCGTTACTTGGCTTACTTCGACGCTTTCCTCTGGAACTTCTTTGCTCAACCGCGTAAGCCCTGGAGAGCCCCCCTTGCTATGTTTCTTTTAGCCAAGCACGTCAGACTGCTTTTTTCTAACGAATTTCCTTTGCGAACGTCTTCAGAGCCTATGGGTACTTTTTCCCTCCTTCTTCCGGCTGCCTTATACTGACCGTTTAAGTTTCTTCCTCCTGAGAATCCATGACCGCGTGACATTTAGCTTCGGTTTTGGTACCTTTTTTCTATGAAGAACTTCTTTTCCCCCCTCCCTCCCCGCACCCTTTTGCCAAACGTCCCTCCCCTTCCCTTTTTCTGACCGCGCTCGCCCCCAACTCGCGACGCAAGTCCCCCATTAAGTCCCCTCGTGTTTCTTGGAAGCCCGCGTCCAACCACCCCCCTCCTTGGCTTTTCCGGTTTGGCCAACCCTTTTCTTTTTAAGAGACAGAGTATTCTGGTCGACTTCCTCCAAACGGTTATTTCCCGAAGAGGGCCGTCGTTGATTTTTTCCTGGAGTTTTTTTTTCCTCAGTAGACCCAACCTTTCCCCGACTTTATTACAAAGCTCCTTTTTTCCCCCCACCACTTCCTTTATCACATTTGCCGCGGTGCCTGCCTTTTTTTCCAATTTTCCTGCGTCTCCCCTCCAATTTGATTCGAACTTCCCTTGTCCTTTTCTTAGCGGACGCTCTTAGTGTCCTCTCTTCGTCAGACGCCCCTTTTCTGGCTCGAAATTTGACCCCCCCATCCGTCCTCCTTCGAGGCCCTGCGAGGTGGGGACTCATCCGGCTCCCCATCCCCTCCCCCAATTTCCTGACTTTTACCATGATTTTGTCTTTTTAGACCTCTCGGTTCTCGAATTCTTCGTGACTTCCAATTCTTCCCGACTTCGCGAGTCTTATTTCTGAGTTGGGGTGTCTCTCCCATTATTCGGACCCTCCTTTTTCTCGGATTTCCGCACTGGGATCCTCCGATCCAACCCCGGTTTTTTTTTTCAAGCTTTTTTCTTTCCCCTCTCCAGCCTCCCCCTGGCCTTCCCCTTCAGGTACCTTGCTGATCTTCCCCCCGTCCCTCCCTGCATATTTTTTTGGGCCCGCTATCCTCCCATCCCTTCCCTATTGATGGCGACGACATCCGTGGTCCCCTGGCCGGTTCTACCATTGGGTCCTCCCTTATCACTGGCTTCGGCTTTTTTACGCGCCCTATTTCGGAAGCATCTTTCCCCCAGCGATTCTTCTCGCACTGCTTTTTCCCCTTCCATACCCCCCCCCCCCAATCCCCTGGAGCCCCGCGTTTGCCCCTCTTTTTGCCCTCCCCTTTCCCCAGAACTTTCTTCTTTTTCCCTCTTCTTTTTTTTATGATGGATCTTTGAATTTTTGTTGAGATTCCCTTCAGCACTCCTTCAGCCCTCTGCTGCAAGTGCACCCAGAACTCCAGGTGTCCCCCCGTTCGACTGCCGCCCCTGCAGGAGACTCGCAGGGGGCCATCCGAATCCCATTCCGACCCCTCCCTGCCCACCTTTGACAAGCCGCCAGTGGTGTTCGACTTTCCCCTCACACCCCCCGTTGCTCAACGTCCCGCTTCCACTCCGTCAGAACCCCTTCCGTGAATCCCTTTGCGCCCCCTACCAGGGCCATCCGGGGGCCTCTGGCCGGTCGTAGTCTCCCTCCCCCTCCTTGCAGCCCCCGCGCTTCCCACTCCCATCGCCCTCCCGTTCCCCCCTGGACCCCCTGCCTTTGAATCCCCCCCAGATACACTCTTTTTGAGACCCAACTTGAGGCCGTCCCCTCTTCCTCTGGTGAGAAATCTTTCATCTCAGGGGTGTTCCCCTCGGTGGTAGAGTAAGCTTGGTTGCCTAGTTTTCTTGGGGATTTCGAGTCGTTACTCCCTCAGGTGGTAGCATAGTGGTCTCTTCGGACCGATTTTTTTTAGCATCCTTTTTTCTCAATCGCGTTCCCCATGGGGGGTCTCTCCCACCTTCCTGCTCTCTATTTTTTCGGATCCCTGGCCCCCCCCCCCCTCGAGCTCCGCCGTTTTTCAGCCACTTCCCCTTTCGGTTCAAATCCCCTCTAAGCTTTTAGTTCTTCCGCGGAGTTGTGGCTGTAAGTCCCCGATCGATACTCCCAGAAACTCCCTTTCTGGAGACCCTTTTTCCGTAATGTAGCCCACTACCGTTTTCGTCAGGGTTTTGATCCGAGCCCTTTCTGGTGAAGTTTCTAATCCCTCTCGGAGGTTTTAATTTTAGTCCCTAGAGAGAACTTTTTTCAGCGACCTTTGCCGTCTTTCGACTCTCCTTTCCCCCTCGACTCTGGCGATCCCTTTTGCGGGGTCTCTAAAAGTTTTTTTTTTTGCTCCCCCGTTCTCGAACTAGTCCCCCCTTCTCGTTTTTTTTTCTGAGAATTTTTCTTCTTTTTTGATCTATCTTTGTATTCCCTTGAACCCGATGAGACGGCGGTAATGTTCCCCCTAACATGTTTTTTTTCCAGATTGTTTTTTTTTTCCAACTTTTCTTTCAGGTTATGATACACTCCCCCCCCTCCCTATGATCCTCCCTTTCGAATCAATAGACCTAATCTGTAAGGGTTTTTTAAACTTCCTTTTTTTTTTTCAGAAGGAAATTTACGACAAGCTACTCTTGACTTAGTGTAAGTCGCCCGCCTCCGACCTTTCATTGCTATTCAGATTGCCCTTTCTGCTGCGTTGTACATTCGTTTTGATCCGTTCTTCTGAGTCTCGAGCGTCCTTGACCTCGTTCCTCCCCTTGTAGCTTTTCTGATTACTTTCCCCTAACTCTCCACATCACCCTTTTTCTTTTCCCCATCGGAGGGTTTTTTTTTTTTTTTTTTTCCCCAGCGAACTCCAAATTCCGTGTCCATGTCCCTTTACAGACCACCCCTCGTTTTGCGACCCTATGGACAGTTGACTGGTTTCGCCAATAGACCCCGTTTCCGAAATCTGAATTTTTCCCCTCATGTGTTCTCCCTCACGAGTTCGGAAACCGACCCCCCCACCTCTCGGTCCTGACGGTTTCTAGCTTTCTACCTCTTTTCCGCTTTCTCAGTCCCCCCCCCCCTGCACCTTTCCGCGTCTTTTTCCTGTTGTCTTGTTTTTTTGTCTTTTTTGGTTTTTACTGTATGCCCCTCCCCTATAGAGCATCCGCGTGACAGCGGCGCAAATGTTTATATGCGGGTTGTTCGCCTCGTCTCCCGACCGCTCCCCCAGCTTTTGCGGGAATCGATGTTTTTTTTTGTCATTCCATGATCTTTTTCAGCTTCTGCGCCCGTCCTTTCTTCCCCTCCCAGGTTCCGGCAATAGTGTGATCGTATGTTTTTTTTTATCACGCCCCCTGCCTTCCTCTACTTTTTTTTTCAAGCCTTCCTGACGTAAACCGTGACCTTCGATCAAGAAAATCGGCCCGCAAATGGTGACGAACACCGCCAGCACCCGCTAATCGCCCCATCTAGATTACCCCCCTAGTGCCTGCCAAAATTCCTGCGTCGTTCTTGAATGTGGTGGGCCTCCGCACGTAGTCGATCGCATGCCCTTGACCGTATCTGCGTTCCGTGGTGACGAAATTCTCGTGAACAAACCTTTTTCTTGCCCCCTGCCACCCCTCACTATCCCCTCCGACGCGTCCACGCTCCTGACGAAACGTGGTCTTAATGTTCCTATGACGGTCCATATTTCTTCCCCCACCCTTATGTAAGAGTTCTCTATACAGCGCCATTAAACACTTTGGTTTCCGCGCCCCCCCTGTTTGGTTTTGCTAGAGAATCCTCGACCCTCCAATGTCATCCATCTCCAGTCGGGGAGAATCTCATGAATCTGCCATCCCCCCCCTTTACCCACCTGATCTCTCCCTGGTTCCCCACCCCTTATGTTTCTCGCGTGTACGATGGGCCATACATTCCTTCGTTGCAGCCTGTAACTGCTACGCCGACGCCCTCCCCGTTGTGGCGTTTCCAGCGGCCTCCGCGCTCCGCGCGCTTCTCCCGGCTAGAGATGAACCCGGTGG
>Ga0179593_1683080_pt1 | contig 23751 bp, 15 predicted proteins | sample CZODoug2_1_08_16_FD_185931 | JGI IMG/M metagenome (GOLD analysis project Ga0179593, IMG submission 185931) | Vadose zone soil fungal communities from Angelo Coast Range Reserve, California, USA - CZODoug2_1_08_16fungal (PacBio error correction) | ecosystem: Environmental > Terrestrial > Soil >... | reverse complement strand
AGGGGATTTTAAGTGGCGGCGGCTGCACCGTTCCTTTTTGCACAAATCCTTTCTGGGGACAGAAGTCAGAATAGCCTGAGACTACATCTGTGTTCCTTCAGCGACACACTTGCGGTAGAGGTCAACCTGGCAAATGCAGAACGTCCAGGCACCGACTTTACTTCCCTTTGGTCTCTGCATCGAGAAGGCCCGCAGGGACCCCCAGGAGCTTCCCAGGCCCAGGCTTAGGTTTCGGAGTGAGGTAACCGTGGCGGGATGCACACGGTTGTCGCCTGCCTGCCAGCCCGGCCATAAACCTTCGACACTCTTCAGGGAGTTTTTTCTCCGCCTAGCTACGTGTAGCAACCTCGCCCAGATCTCCGCATCCTGTGTCTGGCAGGGATACGCGGTCTTAGCAATAGTCCTTCGAATGAAGAAATATGCCTGGTCAGGGAATATTGTTTAGTAGCCGAGACGGCGCGCCCGGTTCCTCCCCCTTAGATCTAACCCGCAGCGGAAAACCCGTCCCTTTTCTCTGGCCTTGTGTCTTCTCCGTCCGGGCCCCGTGCGGGATCAACGACTTGTCCGTTCGATAAAAATCGATCTTTGATGGGTTCCTGTCACACGTGTCCCCTACTCTGCTAGATTCCCGGATACTGACCCCCCAATGCCGTCCCCCTTCTTCGACCCCCGAAGTCGTAACATCGTTCAGCCTGCATCAAGCAGACCGGCAGCAGGATTCGGCGCTGGTGTACAGTCGCACCGGCCCACCACTTTTTAGTCCCGTCACACCCCGTGGGTCGAACTTCGCGGGTCGCGTTGCGTGCCCTGCCTGAGACTTACTCAGCCTCACCCAGAACCTTACCACAGCGTCTGACCGTCTTTCATTTTTCACTCTGCTGTAGAGGTTCGATTTGACGAAATACATGCAAAAGGCCCTGGTCAGCGTCTTTGTCCGTAGCTGCCCCAGACGACCCTTTTTGTTCAGACATGTCGCCTAGTTCTGCTGCATTTGGGTCAATTGACCCTACGTTTTCCTAACTGCTTGTCTTTTCAACACCCCGGTTCAATTTTTTGACAATACGGTAGCGTCTGTTTTCCTGTTTCTACGCCCTACAAGCACCGCTGAATACTTCCCTCCTCCCGGTCAGCGCTCTTGTCTATCGACGTCTCCTTCTTCTTAAGTGATATCTTCCCCACCTCCCCGTTTCTTGGAATTTATCCAGACCCCCCTCCTTACGCCGCCCTTCTCTGGGCTCTTCTCCCCCCCCTAACGACGTATCCGCACGGGTGAGGGAACCCCTTCCTCCTCTCCTGTTGTCGGTTGTATGATAATTATTTGGTGCTGGGTTAATCCTCGCAGGCTTATTCCTGTGGCCAATCTCAGAGCCCGCCGGTAGACAACGTTTCTCCTAAACCTCTCACATAACGGGCATGTCGCGAATCTTCAAGAAAGTCCCGGCCTTCCATACTCTCTACAGCAGCCCCTGTATAGAAGATATCTATCTCTTTTTACTCCCTCTCAGTTACTAGCTGGCATGACCGAGTCGTGTCTTCCTCGTTTAGGGCCCGGCTTTTTCTATTTTAATTTGTTTCTAACCAGGCCCTCCCTTGATAGCGAGGCGCTGCATCCCTCGGTTTCGCCCTGTGAGACTTCTGTGATTAGAGCTTTCTGGTCCACCCTTTGACTTCACTCGGTCGGATCCTCCATTTTTCCTCCCCTCCCTAAGGAACCTTCTCCCCCCCTTTTTTGATCTCATGGCGTGTCTTCTCAAAACGGTCGACTTTTCTTTCTGACCCTCCAAATCTGTGCTCAGTTCGTGAGGGTCTGCCGGTTCGCTCCCGTAGAATATGACCTTGGTTGTTGAGTATCCTCCCCTGAGAGAGTTCGGCAGGATTTTCAGCCAGGTCGAGATGCGCAGGCCCTCGTAATCCGTCAAGCCGCACGTACCGTATGGTTATGGGGTTGGATACGTAAGGCCCTTATTCGATCCTAAAGACCTAGGTTTCCAAAGGCACAGACCAACGGAACTCGGAGGCGCTTACTCGGTGGCTGCGTAGGGACAGCGCCGACACGAGTACGATTGAAATGTGACAACAACTTGGCGCATTAAGATAAAATACCCTATGGCTACAGGACGTCTAATGTTAGGAAACGGGCCAAAGCCCGGAATCGATAGTAAGTTGGTCGGAAGTTTCTCCAGCGCCACCAGACGGTCCAAATTTATCTTCAGAACGGTAGCGTTCGGAGGGTCAGTATACAATTCGCCAAAAAGTGAATACATCACGGTTCGATCGGGCTGAATCCGTACTGCCGCCTGTCAACCGATCAATCTTTTTCGCTTGGAAAAGGAAATAAAGCTCAGGCGGGGTGCGTTGTGTGGCAGATTGACCGCTGTCCTTCAGGCGTCGGTGAACGTACCCCTGCGACTGCACGAGTAAGAAAGGACTGAGGATATGATTGATAATTCCACAGGACCCCGTGCCCTGTCTGAGCGACACGTTCGGGTTTCCCCAAGCAGCGCTATCGTCATAAACCAGACCCGTCTACCCCTGGTATTCCTTTCCCTTTCCTCACCCGGTGTGTTAGGCGCCGAGAACCGCTCGTGGAAAACAATGCACGTACAGTGAGTTCTTTTACTCCCCGCTCCTAGATTGACGGGTGTTTGTATGGTATCCTTTTGAAGAGGGAGAGGCGGGACACTTTTGACCAGTCGCCCCTTGTGGGAGCACGGTTCTCAGCCGCTAAAGGAGAATCGGTCCTGCACTGGCCCTCTGACCGCTCTGTTGATTTTTAAAAGGATGCGGCTTCGAATCTTCCTTCTCAAGTGAGAGAGTACGCTCTTACCGAAAAGATTTCCCCATGATTCTAGTCTCTCCGTTTCGTCAGACCTCGTTTACTGCGCACTATGTTTAAGGTGGAATGAGGAGATCTTTTCTCGTTGTGCGTGCTCCTCAGAGGAGGGCTGGAACCAACCTGACGCCTGTCCCTGAATCTGGTAAAGATTGGGCCGGTTTCGATATGGGCGACTCCCCTGGTGATCTGACCCGGTTTCTCTCCTCCGCATCAGCAATGTAATGCGACGCCGCTTTCCGTGCCGTCAGCTGGGCTCGTTTTTATGGGAGATGAAAGAACGGCTGATCTAGGCTGTGAGAGCGGTGCTTGGAGGGCCCGAACTTCCCTTGATGTGGACATAACTCACGTGTTGGCGCGTCTTCTCCTTCCTTCCCCCCCCCTTTCTGCGTGTTACTTTAGGCGCTGCGTGGCCTGGAGATTCAGCGCTTCTTCTGGTTTTTTGAGCGAAACTTGGATCCTTTTATAAACGTTTATACTCTTTTTTACTATTCTTTTTTGTGGTTTTGTTTTGTGAGGGGCGGACGTCCGCTCAGCACCGAAGGAAGCGTGTCTTCTCCCCTTGGGACTCCCGCCGAATCTCCTTCGAACAGCAAGATAGCCGACGAACGGCGCCGACGCCCACATTCCTTTTATTTCCATCGGTCAAATGCGTTTTAAACCACAGATGAGAGCGAACCATCGTCTCTTGGGCCTCCGGCCGGTTTCAAAGGCCCTGTCCCAGGATGAGGCAAGTTCCATTTCTTGATTCTTCCTGCGATACCTGTGGCTCAAGGGCTTCAGACCAGTTGCAACCCAATGCATGAAGTTAATTCTACATGGTTTGGTGGCGCCAGTCCTCTCACGCTAGTTGAAAGTACTCCCAAACTCATCCCCCCGAAGACTCCTGAAGTCTTGCCATTCGTCTCTTCCATTCTGCCGGGCTTCGGCTCCCTGCCGCTAGGACATAGATTTCAGTTTTCTTTGTTCTAAGGCAGACCGGGCGCCCGGGGGAGACGGCTCAGTCTCCAATTAAGTTTCCCCCCCCCTCCCCATAAGGTAATAATGGGTTTTTTCGATGCCCGGTCTTGGGCCCCCAGAGACACGAATTTCGGGGCTCAACACCCCTCCTTGGCGGCTCGAGTGACAAGTGTCCTCCCCTCTTCGCTTAACTTCTTTTTCCCCTTGGAAAAAACCCAGAAATCTCTTCTGTAACACCGTGCTGAACTCTCAGGGAGTTTCTCCTTTCCAAGCAAGATAAGGAGCGGGTTCGTCATCTTCCCGTCCCTTCCTTTTTCTTACCAGCACCCCAGCCCGTGTCTCTCTGCGGGTGTGACCTGGCCCGCTGTTCCCCAGCAGACCCAACATCCCGCGCGACTTCCCAACTTTTTCGCTTCAACTGATGAGAGCTTGGAAAGAATGGCCTCTCCTCCTCAGTAACCCAGGACGGGTAAAGCAGATTGCCGTCGCCCGCCCACTCCTCACCCCTTTTTGTTAACACGATGCCACTTTTTAATTCGCGAGAGGCACATGTTTACCTACCTCGTGATCCTTAGCGGCTAACGGTGCCGTATGTTTACCTGTAGTCGCTTTCATGGGCCGAAGACCTCCCCCTTCCTTCCAATGGGCGAAGCCGCGCTGTCAGCGATCGACGCAGGGGCTCTCCTTTCCTATGCCGCCTAGTGTCCCCCCCACCAAGTTCAAGATTTGAAACGGGCAACCTAATGGAAGCCCCTGACCGCTGGGAGCAGCAGACCAACCGTACCTTCCCTCCCCCCTTGTTCTGTGCCAGCGTCCCCTGTCCTAAGCTGGCTGCTGCGATGCTGATCATGAGGTCGTGTTTCTGGATGAATCCGACCCCCTTCCCTTTTTTTTCTCCTCTTTAAATCTCCTCTCTCCTCCTTTAGAAATGCTCTCATAGAAGACTAATCGTTTGATGTCGCCCAATCGGTTCCCAACCCACTTGTCAAGACGAAGTGCCCATCCTCTCCCTAACTACTATCGGCATGCGCAGCCTATCTCTTCCCCCCCCCCCTTTTTTTAGATGACTGACTCGGGACCGCTTTCTTCTTATGAGGCAGAGATTCAGCGTCCTTTCCCTGAAGCAGAGTTCTGGGCGAATGCCATTCCTATTTATCGAGATTCTTTCTTCTCCGGTGACGAGGCGATCGGGGTTTTTCCCCCCGCGTTCTTCCCAGAAGATAAGATTTCGGATTAAATTCCCCAGTCCTCAATGATAGCAGTCTCCGGGCTTGACTGCGGCGCTGGCCGAACCCTTGACTGCATTTTCTGCCGATACTCTTGGATTACATCTCATGTTTTTTTCATTTTTTTCCTTTCTAATGACCCGTTCCTTTCTCCTTCTAGAATTCCTGACGGATTCGAGCCCGCTTGCGTCGACCTTGACAGCGCCGCTCGGACCCAAGCCCATTCTCCCCCCCTTCCGGTTAGAAGTCGTTGCAGGTCTTTTCACCTACCACCAGTCTTAAATATGGTTTGACGGTCTCAAAGGAAAGTCCAGTAGGGAAACCGGGATGTTGCCTACCCCAAATGCCTCCCGAAAGAAGAGCCCCTTTCCCTCTCGTTCCTTCCCAAGGATGACGCCTTTTGCTGGCAGGGCCGGTTGTTTTCATTGGACTTCCTCTCGGGACCAACGAACTCTTTTCCCATATCAGTGTGCAGCTCCCGCGCTTGTTCCTATGCCAAACAGTAGATAAGGAACGGAAACATGAGGCGGTTTGGAGTACCGCATAGTTGCCCAATTCATGTCTCTCCGTGCACCGGCTGCCAACGAAAAGAACTGCACCTCCTGATACGTTTAACCCCCCCAATTTCTCGGGAGCTAATGTACCCAAGAACCGAGAAGCACACATATCTAGTCTTATTGTCCGATTTCTTTCGACATTCCGATCTGCTTATGACCGTCGAGAGTGGCTTCGTAAAGGGATGCCGACGGATTCAGGTACACCGCAACCCTATAGCTGCTGGTTTTCGCAGAGAGCTCGCTTATCCAAATTTTTTTTTGGGATCGGGTAGAATTCCTCTGTTCGGGACTAACCTGATCAAAGTAGAAGCAAGACCCCCACCTGTTTGAAATGGGGAGCCACGGGAAACAACTCGGTCCGTTCAATAGACAACAGCGTCGGATTTTCCCCCTAGATAAATCAGGTCCGCCTTATGGGCATCTTCCCCTCTTCTGGCTCTGGCGTCGTTGTGGACAGGTCCGCGCTTTCTCGAAAGGAATATCCACGACGGTATTAGCCATAAGACCAGGTCGTCGCAATGCATCCTCCGAGGACCAGATACTCCGACCCCTATTCCCAAACGGATATGTCCATCCCTTTTCATTAAATAGAACAATCCGACCAGGACTGATATGCGAAGTCTGGGGATCACATGAAAAGATGCCTGGAGGAATAGATCACTTATAGAAGAGCATTTTTTATAGCCCGTTTCTCGGAGTGAAGCTCATTTTGGATTGCCTAATGTTAGCTTTCTTGCTGAGAGTTTTAGCCCGTGCTAGTTACCGTTTCCGGAATAAACTCCCCGTCCCCGGCACACTAATCGCGGAGAAACATGATGAATGTTGGGAAGGCTCCTGAAGGTAGCTCCGGCCTTATGCTTCGACCCTGAGCTCTTCTTGCACGGTCTTTTTATCCTTCCCCTCTCGAAGCCAGCGTTTGACGTCTGTTTTTTTTTTTTTCCGGACTTTGACCGGCACGATAGATTACGGTACACGCTGCCGTATTATCACCGCAGTTCGGGACCGGGGTAGGCATTGCTGTAGAACACCCTTGTTTTCAGCGGCTGGCTCCCCCTAAAAACCCGAGAGCTATGAACGCGAGCACAACCTCTTCCGTTTAGTCTATCGCATTTTCCTCGAGGTATTCTGCTCTTCCTTTGACCCGAAACGACGACACTTACTTCTCCCCGTTATATCTCTCTTCATAATACTTGTTACATTGAGACAGATGGAGAAGAGAGGTTCGGGAGGCCCCCTTTTTTCCCTTCCGTCAAAAAGAATGAATCCTCTTTCCCTTTTTCGTCCCCTTTTGAAACTCTAATGTTAACAGCCGTTTTTCTTTGTCCAGCGGATCCAAGCTCTCCCCCAAACCGCACTAACCTCGAGGGTGAGGGTCCAAAATGTCTAAAAGAGACGGGCAAGTTGTCCCGGCACGACTGAGCTAGTTTAGAGCATAGAGAGAGTAGAGGTAAGGGTTTTTGACCATGACTTAGGTCCCTTCTTGACGGCCCTTTTCCCTTTCGTTTCTGGTGCGGAAGAATGGTATCGATCAACCTATTAAACACGCACACACATACTTCTTGCTGACCCCCGCCTCACCCCACCTGGACTCCCACTCCGCAGCTAATCAACACAACACAACCTGCAGTTAGAAAACATTCCATTACCTTCCTTCATGAAATGATAACAACACTCTCCGGCCAATCTATAGGCCCCGTTCATTTTTTCCTCTCTTCATTTTGGCATTCTGCTGCCCTGTGAAGGCGCCCCCGATCTCCGCATTCCTGTTCTGCAGGTAGTCGCGTCCGATCACGTCTCTTTCGAACTCTCTTTTTCTGGATAGTCCGACCTACTGATTTCTTTCCTCGTTGGGGAAGCGAGCGCGTTTTCTCCTGGTATCCCAAGAAAAGTGACCCCCCCCCATGACCAGTAGGTTGTCTTGACTGGTCGGGACGGCCCTCCCAGTGATGAGGGAACTTCAGAGAGTATGCCCCCTCTTGAAGTGGCTCCAAGAATATTTTTTCTTTCCTTCTTCACCACAGTTCAAGTCCCCTGATGACCGGATTGTCCGAAAAAAAACCGGCACCTCCAGCTTAGACCGAGACTACCCTTTTTCCCCCCTTCCTCTGCCCGGCCCTTTCTTACGAAGTGATTTTCCAGTCCTTCTCCTTGACAAAGGAATCCATCCCCTGCCGGGGTGTCCGTCAGCACCGGCGGTTATGAAATTCTTTCGCTTTTTTTTCGGGAACCGCCGTGTACTCCCTCCCCTTCCCAGAACTGCCCCTGTAAGTTGTCGCGGGACATCCGGCCCTACTCGCCTGACAAGAAACACGTCCCGTTCACCCGCCTGAAGCGCTTCCCCCTCTTTTTAAACTTTCATCCCCTTCTTCCTTCTGTACTCTTTTATTCTTTCTCTGTGGAAGCTATTTGCTTATGAATGAGCTTCCTAACAATAGGTTCCGTATGTTTTCCATTTAGCTTAGGTTAAGGGCCTGACGCCTTTCACCCCCCCTTTTTTTTCCCCCAAAGTGACTGTTCGGAGCCGCTCTTCTCCCCTCTCCTACCTGACTTGACCATCTGAGATCGCGAGGATAGGCCACAAGTTTTGAGCTTTCTACGGGTTTGGCAGGAAGAAACCTGACCAATGTTCTCCTCGGCTAGAGTGCTGGATAAGGACCCCCAGAAGTAACTCACGTTGTTCGTGGACAGGACTAATCCCTATATTAATACCGGTTCGTCCTCGATCTACCCGAACCGGTGTGAGGAAACGCGTGGAATCCTGAGGCTCGGGAGTAGAAAGTTCTTACACAGATGATCGACGATCAAGACCTCATACCCCCCTTTTCTTCCTGCCTCTTTCCCTCTTCCCTTCCCCCTCAGAGATGTAGGCTATATGTTCTTGAAGAAATTTACCTCCGGGGCTACGTCCCCTCCCAGCCTAGTTAAATGCCTACGTAGGCTGAGAAGCTATATATCTCTGTATCCCTCAGTTACCCAGGGTTTTTTTTGAGCTCTTGATTTCTTCTTTTTCGGTAGTGTCTTTAGGAGGCGGGCAGCGTCGGTTTCTTTTTTTTGAATCAGAGGTTAGAACCAGCTCATGATAGCGAGAGACGTGCTCGGTGTTTTGACGCGGTGCGAAGCAAGGTAGGGATCACCTTTTTTCTTTTTGGAGATGGCACCTCTTACGACTTTCTGAGGTCCCCATATCCACACATGACCCGCAGCGCAGCGGCCATGTTTCCCATCTCTAGGAGTTGGAGCCCTTCCTCTAAGCCCCGGTTTTTTCTTCCTGCTAAAGACTCAGGGCGGATTAAAGGGGTTTTTTTTTTTACATCCAGTCTTCAAGCTGGTGCCGAGACTGAAGACGACGACGGCGGAGCCGACTTTCGTTCTTTCGATGTACAGCGCGGCGCGAGGCAAAGTAGTTAAGCTTCCCCTCAGTCATTTTTTTGTGAGGATAGCTGCCCTGCCCTCAAGTGTCCTTCCCCTCCTTACCCCTTTATTTTTCTACGGTAGGCTAATGCCCAGTAGGGAAACCATGAGAGCATGAAGACGAGGTCTCATGTTCGTCAGGAACCAAAGGGTTCGCGGGCATTGACATGATGTTGGAAAGGTCCGGTTTGTTCCGTCTATCGTTTGACGTTGCCCTAGGCGCCAAGTCCAGTCAGGATCGACTTTTTCCGGTGGGGGATGCTGGGGAGCCTTAGATTTCTTTCCCTAACCTCGCCGCAATAAGCTCTTCGCACAAGGATTTTTTTTTCTTTGATACGGCCCTTGGTCATTTTTTTTATATGTTTCCAGAAAGCGCCTTCCCCTTTGATGTGATCATAGTGTAGGGGGACCAGGCGACGATCTCTCAAGCTCGTGGTAGAAGCTATGGATCTCCGTTGGGATTTTCTCAACCCGATCCGTGGCGCAGCGAGGTCGACCCCTTTCCCTGGGGTGTTCCCTTTTTTTTAAAACGCACGTGTGGTTTGGAACTTTCCTTATCGGTCTGCGACGACGGGCCGCAGATAACGGAAATACTCCAGCACATGTCCCTCCACGCTAATGTTCTGGTGTTCAGCCGGTGTCTCTTTGCTTTAAGGCTCCCCGGCTCTCAGTATCCCGACCCGACTTGACTGATTCATGTCGCTAGACGGCAGCTAGTCTCACGCTCCCTTGTGAATTTGGACGATACCTTTCCAGCCTTCAGTTTGAATGCTCTTCTCTTCTTCGCGGGTACACTAGAGGGACACCAACCGACTGCCGAGTGACTTAACTTATTTGGCCGTGATTTCAGGCTTACTACTTCCGTTTGCCTTCCCTTTTCGATCGGAACTGTACATTAGAGACTCTACCTGGAAAGGGAGTCAGCTGGGTGGAGGGGAAAGTGAGTGAAACTTCTTAGATTACTTCCATGAGCGTTCAGCGGGGACGGTTTACCTTCTTCCTTGAAGTCATTTTTATGACCTCACTCCTGGAGGGGGAAAGATTTCCGAAGCGGTTCTACATGCCGCCGCGGAGGCCGGGGAGACGCCCTGCTTCTTCGTTTTCGCTCTTCCCCGGTGCCTCAAGACTCCCTCCCCCAGTAGATATAAATCCTCCTTTTTTGAGAGACTCTCCTGGGAGTACTTTTTTTTTTTTTTCTGCGGCACGTTCCTCTCATCTAGGCTGTATAACGGGCCTGCCCTTCTTCTGTAGAGTAGCGAAGTCCAGCCGTCCACACGTGTCGGTTGAGTTCGCGCAATGCCTCCATTTACCTTCATTTTTCTTCTCCGAAGAGGCGCGGGCCCCGTGGCCTCCGTTTTTCCTCCTTTCCTGGCCTTATCTTTAGGTTCGTTGCGTCGCGGGCATTGGATGATACCGTGCCCTCTCTTCACTTCGAGACCGGCCGCGTTCCTTCACCTTCCCCCTCCCTTCCATAAGTGACCCAGTTCACTTTTTTTTCTTTTCGGTCGGTGTGGCTTCCCTCAGTATAATCCTTTTTCCCGCTTTCCTACTATCCTTTGGAAGGGTGAGAGTACGACCGCAGCCCCCGACCCATCTCTGCGAGAGAAATAGTATATTTTTCAGTCCCCTTTGTTGTAGTTCCCTGTTCCTTCCGAGTGGTCCCGGTAGTATTGCCTCATCAACTGGTAACCAAAGACAACATAGCGTAGGCTGGTGCCGGTGCCGCCGTCCGCTGATGGCCCCGTCCGTCGTTTCAGATGACCTTCTAAGCAGCGGATTTTCCCCCCTTTTTTCTCCCCCCCCCGGTTCACCCCTGTCTTCTTAGAACCGGCCACGGCCCATTCAGTCTCGTCTTTAGTGCTGGCGTACATCGGCGCCTCAACGTGATTTCACGAGCAGTAAGGTCCCTGCTTTTATTTTCCAGAGAATCGGACATTCCCTTCCGAGTTCCTTCACCTCCCCCCCCCCTTTATTTTTTTTTTTAGAAACTTGTCCTCCGGGGAGATCTTAAAGCTGCCCTACCACCTCCCAGAGCGCTGCCTTTTTTTCCCCTCTCTTCGTTGACATCGTTTTTTTTTTAACCCTTTCTATAGAAAGGACCCTTCCACCATTGCTTGCGCCGATTGTATTGACCCTTTTGGTCGACCCGCTGACGTTACTCTGACGGGCAGTGGGTCTTCAACTCAGGTACATCCTAAGGATCTACTGAATTAGTCCCCCTTTTCCGATTGCCGTATTTTCGTGTATGTTAATGGACAACAGATGGCGGCTTTTGATTGACTGTCCGCGCTGTCGCGATCGCGACCGCGGGGTTTTTTTTTCCCTTCTGAGCCGCTTCGCCGTGAGTTCCCACCAAGGCAGACATTTCCAGTTTTTGTCCGTCTTTTTTTCCTCCTCCCCTTGTAAGTAGATGTTCCCCCACGAAAGAGACGCGCCGCGACCGCTGTCCCTGGTTTTGTTTGCTGCGATAATTGGGTCGATCTTAGAATCCCCTCACCCTTTTTTCCCGGGGAACTGAGACGACTCACCCCGCTTCTTTTTAGACTCCAGAGAAGACTGCGCCAGAAACTCCCGCCAGCAGGAAAGAAAGCGGACCTAATAACTAATCTACATAGGTTCCCTCGCCTTTACATCTCTGCAAGATGATTTCTTTCGTTGTATTTATCGCTGGGAAGAGAGGAGGCTCTCGGAGACCCTGGCCCGGCGAGATGATCGCGACTATGTCCCCCCCCTGATTGACTCTCCTTCCGAACGGTTCGCGGTCTCCCTGTAGATGGCCAATTATAAAGTGTATTTCAGCCATCTCACGCCCTAATGATAAGCACCGCAGATGCCAGCTCTCCCCCAGTTCTCTGGCCCCCGAAAATCCGCTTCAGTATAGTCGTTCTCAATCAAATTTTGATCCTTTCCCTTTCCCTTGAGGGCCTTCCCCAAGTAGCTTTCCGAGTACGGCGAGTTCGACGGCTAAGGAGGGATTGCCCCCCTTTTCTTAGCTTTTCCTCTTCTGGTGATCCTCGGTAATCGATTTTTGGGTGGAGTACTGTCTTTCCCCTGAACCTTTCCGCTAACTTTTTAAGGAACCGTACTGTTTTGTTAGCCGGTTCAGGAGAAGTAGTTTAGGCCAAACAGTATGTGCCTGTCCCCACTGTTTCCTTTCCCTTCCTAGTCGACGTGTGGGTCCAACCCCTTTTCTTTTTTGGGCCGACGGAAATGGGAGGAGGGGGAGGGGGCGGTACCCGATTTTCGATTTAACAAGCGACACCCCCTCTTTCAAAGTCCCCCTTCGCTACAGTCGATTTTGAGTTTTTCTTTTCCTTGGTTTCTTAAGGCGCGGACCGACACGAGACCCATCGCCGTTTCACACGGCCGGATGGGTCTAATGGGCCTCCCAGGACTGGGCTTCTTTGTGCAATTTAACGCGAGAAGTTTTATATGATTTTCCTTTCTTTTCTTTTTCTTCCCTTGTCGACCTCAGTAATCCATTAGTTGAGTGACCGGGGGGCGGGTTCCTACGGAAGAGATCGTTGAGTTTTTCCCTTTGTTAAAGCTTCAATCCCCATCTCTTTTTTAGAACGAACCCGTGATTAATACTTTCCCCCTCTTGGTCAGGTTAAAGGACGAGGTCCTGGCAGCAGTTAATTGTTTGGGTGCCACGGACAGTTTGCTTCTGGCTTCCGGACCCTCCGTGAATTCAGTATCTGATAAAGAGGATCTATGGTCGCCTCGGCCGTGCCTCTGTAGTTCGCGCAGCCCGCGTTGACATTTTCGCAATAACCCTGGAACTGCCTCAGTTCTTAGAATGGCTTTTTCTAGACGTTTCCCCTTTCTTCTGCTCAGAGACACCTGCCGAGTCGCTCTTCCGTTATGGGTTTCATTTGAATTGAGCCTTCCCCCTCACTCCTTCTTTAATGGCTCGACAAGCTTGCGCCAATCAGCAATGGACTTACGCGACGCTCAACCCTCCGGTGCTTTTTTTCCCGATTGCCCGCTGGAGTGGGCTGTCCGTGACCTTGACGGCGACCTCTCATTAGGTTGAAAGGATATATTTAAGGGAAGGGAGGCATTGCCGTATTCCCCCGCACGGTGGCGAGGCTGGCTCCCTCCTGCGATAGCTGTTCTACAGTCTCTTTCTCTTTTTTTTCTACTGAAGATTATTCCCTTTTTCTTTTTTTCTTCATTTTTCAGTAAACGCCTTCTCCCCTCTCTTTTCCTCCTTTCCTCTTTTTTTCTTCTACCCTGGGAGACTTAGACCCCTTAGCATAAGAAGAAGATCGTCCCGGGGACTCACGCGCAGCGAGCTGTTTTACAGCCGCTCAGAGCCGATGAGCCAAGCCAGTCGACACCTTTTTTGGTTTGAGGTCATCCCGGCCTCCGAAGGCAACCTGAACGTTCGCGGCTATCTCTCTCCTTCAGTTTCCTTCCGCTCCCGGCCTTGCCAGGAAACTGCTTCTTTAGTTTTGTCGTTTAGGCATTTTCCAGTGAGAGCTCACGGGTCACTTCCCCCTTGATTAGCCTGACCCGGTTTTTTCCCTGAATCAAGCACTCGGTGGGTGGTTTTTCCTCTTTTTTCCTGTGACCGGTTCCAGACCCTCTCTCTCAGAAATGTTCTAGTGCCGTCCAGAAACGGGGAGGAGGCGCAAGTTGAGAGGGAGGAGTTCAATTCCCTTAGGAAGTTCTCCTTTTTCCCTTCCTCTGACGTCTCCCTTTCTTTGGGTAGAGCAAGCGGCACCCACGCCAAGTATCATCTAGTGGCATGGCTTTTCTCCCTACCTCTTTTTCTAGTTTCTTTTGAGAAATTTTTTATTATGACCTCTCACTTTTTGCATTTTCGTTTTACGATATATGGGCCCTCTGCAAAAGTGCCAGACTTTGATACTCCCTAACCGTCTACCTAACCACTGTCACTCTCTTCTTCAGTAGGCTGCTAGTACTCGGCGCCTGATCCAGGGCTTACTCCTCCTTTTAAAGCTTCTGAGGTGCTTTCCCTCTAATCCTCCCTCCCCCCTCCGTTTAGTTTGCCTTCACCCCCAAAGAGTGCGTAGGCTTTCTTCGTGTAGTGTTTGCCACGTTGGTTTTTTCCTGGTACACTTGCCCCCTTACCCTTTTTTTTCTACTAAGGTGCCATCGCCCTGAGCCCGGAAAGCCTGCCCGATCGACTACCAGCAACCCCCGACGGCCCTCCCAGCATTATCCAACTGCTCTTCCCCCTCTTCCTTATTCCTCGAGACATTCCGCGACCCCGTATATACTGCTTCCCTGAATGCTAAGTGACACCCGGCTTACAAGTTATTTTCTTCCTGACCAACTGAGGAGTGACGCGCCAGCGCCCTTCAGCTTTCCTTACGCGGCCTCTAGCAGAGTCCTTCTAGCTACGCTACGGCCATCTCCAGAGTGTGAATTTCCCTCCCTCTTTCACTTTTTCCTCTCAGATTGACCCACGAACCGGTGCGGGCCTCTGCTCAGCATTGCAGGATTAGTCTGCCTGTTTGTCGTGTATATTTATGACTCCTTCCTCTCCGATTGGAAGCGCCTTCTCCAGCCGTTTTTTCTTCCCGGGCTCTCTTAACCGAGAATATCATCCCTGATTTAGAAGGTTGTTTAGCCTAAATTTGTCTTTTTCAATTTTTTAACTTTCCTCTCCAGACCCGCCATTCTTTGACTCGAAGCACCGCCATATCTTTTTCTCCTACCTAAGTTGTTGTTGATTTTTTTTTTTTTTCTTTCTCTCTTGCGCCTTTTTGATTAGCTGATATTCTCTTATTTCCCCTTTTTTTTTCCGAGTTTCGGGCTTTTGAAGGTCCGATTTGAGAAACATCCGCGATTTCCGCCCGAGGCCCCTCGTTTGTCGCGGGATCACCCTGTTTTCCGACAGGCCTTTAGGTCGTTTCGTTTGATGGGTCCCCAGAAGGTATAAGACTACCCACGGTTAGGAGTTGAAATCCTCGCCCAAATAAGCAGGGAGATTTTTCAAGAGTGATATGCCCTTTGATTAAATAACATTTTCTTATTTCTGTATTTCTGACCTCTTCCCCTCTTCTCTTGTCCTTGGCTGGGTTCTGACTCATGAGTTGGGTGCGAGTCTCGTTGCGGTCTCGACGCTTTTACGCTTTTTAGAACAGGGACATCGCTTCCCCTCTCGGATCAGCCCAAGTCGTTCTTCAGAATCTGGGGGGCGGGATCCTTCTCCCCGATACATATGTAACAAACCCTCCTTTATTTTAGCGGATCTGCATGGGAAGCGTATTTTTTCCCCTCCTTTCGCCCCAAGGACGCTTGGTACTACTTCATTTTTGTCGGAAAAGGGGGCGCGTTTCCTAGTTTTTCCCCCCTTTCTTCCTTGCTTGTTGACCGGGACTGGTTGCGGGGCCTTGCGGCAGCTACCCCGTACAGCTCCACTGTCCCCCACTTCTCCTTTTTCCTTTCCAATGACGTTTGGCAGGGGTTCAGTGTCCGTTCTGCGGGCACGCTTTTTCTTCTCGTTTCGACAACCTTCCGGGTGGTGCTTCATCCCCCCCCTATGCCGGTTTGACGCTTTCTCCATCAGAGCCTCGAAGTATGCTCCTTCGCCACGGATCCCATTTCTAGGGTCCGCCAGACACTTTTGACGAGGTTTGTCATGGGATCTTTGGGATGGTCTTTTTTTCCCATTCTGAGAGGTCCCGGGCTCCCGAAAAGCCCATCTCTTGAGCTCGTGCAAGAGGTTTCCAGCGCGCCTCTGCTACCGGACCTAATTTTTCCATGGACGTGCCCCCCCTTTTCCTTTTCTTTGTTTTCCACTCCCTTTTTTTTCGAGATTTAAACTTCCTCAATCGAGATTAGCCCGACAACGACTTTTCCACTTCTCCTTTCGTCGAAGCGATTTAGTCCTGCCGTTTATGTTTTCTGCGACCTTCCTTATTTCCTCCGTCTCTTTTTTCTTCCCCCTCGAGTTTGAGAGTCCTCCTTAGAGGAGGTTCACCCGCATTGCCTTATTTTTCCTTTCAGTTCCGTATTCTTGCTGTTTGAAAGAGTCCTGAAATTTGCTCGTACCTGGTGTCAATTGGTTTTTTCCCCCTCTCATCTACGACGCCGTTCTACCTTCAGCCTGGGCCGGCCGAGTGGCTTGATTTTTCTTTCAGGCTTTTCACCGAACGGACATGATTTTTTACCAGTTTCTCCATTCCCTCTTTTTCCTCTGACCCCCGTTTCGGGATGGACCAGAATTTTTATCCTGTTATAACATTCCTCGTTTTTTTTTTTTTTTCATCCTCTTTTCTTAGTGTGCGCTTGCGTTTTTTTTTTCTTTCGCGTCTCCGGTACCATCCTGGTTGTTCTTTCTCTTTTTCTTCTTTCGGAACCCTTTTCCTTCCTCCCCCTCAGTCCAGATTCTTTATCGAGCTAGCGTCCCTCAGCATTTTTTCCGAAGCGGAGTCTTTTCTCCACCAGTTCCGGTGAGGTCATACCCTGCCATGCGCATGTACTTGACCCTTTTCTATCCGTGTCCAGTTAAGACTTTTTTTCTCTTGGTTCTCCTGGTTTCTGGTCCTTCCCTTTTTTTTCCCCTTTTCCCCCGGCGTAGTTTGAAAGTTTGCGCGCACAGGTTCCGTTTTCGCCTAGTTGCCAATTCTGCCCATCCGGTTTCAAGTTCATTCCCGGACTTCCTTGTGTGGTTCGAGCCTTTTTCCTTTCACACGCTCGGTTCTTTTTCTTCCTTTTCAGGCTGGCCCGTTTCTTTTTTTTCCCCAGACACTCTTTCTGCGAACTTGTTAGGCGATCATTAGCAGTCGTGGTTTTTCTGCCCCCCTGAGACGGCCTTTTCGTCCGGGCGGCTTATGCCGCACCTGTGGCCAAGTCTAGTTTTCTGTTCTTCACGTTCTTTTTTAGAGAGTTGTGCGATACCCTAGTGTAGCCACGACATGATTTAGAAGTTCCGCTTCTTGTCCCATGTCTCCCCCCTTCCTTTCCCACCCAAGGCAACTCCCGCCCAAGTGGCGTACCCCCCTGAATACGGCGGCAATTCCAGTTGAGTCTTCACCTTGATCCGGCGCTTTTTCTAAAGCCCGCCCCGTCCCAGGCCGGGTAGGACGTCCCATCAACACTTTTCCACGTGAGTGGGTTTTTCCTTCCCGCCTTTTTACCTTCAAAGCCTTGCTCCGATGTTATGCACCTGATGCTTGGACAGCGTCTCCCACCCGTGAATACTGCTCCCTTCTCCAGGGACACGCCCCCAGCAGAATCTTTTTTGGTCTCCTGACTTTCCTGCCACCAGGACGCTTTATTAGCGTTTTTGGGTCCATAGGTCCCCCCGACTACGGCTTTTTCTAACAATACGTTTCGCTGTCCAATCCGGTTTTTTTTCTTTCAGGAAGTCTTAGACGTCAGCTGTTTTCCAGATTTCCTTTCCTTTTCCGCCGCCCCTTATGTCCCTCCCCTCTCCCCTCTTTTTCCCTCCTCCTTTTCCGTCTATGGTGGTCGGCATTGTGCAGTCTTACTGGCATTTCCCTTTCGCCCTCTGGGCCGCCCTGATCCGGGTCCTGAGAAAAGACGCCAGTAGCCTCATTTTGGTTCGATACGTTTTTTCGCTGTCTACTCTTTTTTTCTGATTTTTGGATAGAAAGGGAGGACCTCATCCCGGTGTAGTTTTGCCCCCTTCCTTGCACGTCAAACTCTCCAGCGTAAAGCCTTATCGCAGGATTTTCTCCCCTTTACTCGCGTGAACGAGCCGGCTTTCCTCTCACCAGTTTTTCCTTAGTCCAGCTTCTATCTATCTTTCTCCGTTGTTGTTCTTTTTTTAGGCCTAGTTTACTGATGTAGGCTGAGTGGGGTAGTTTTACGCGGCTTGAACTTTCAGAAACCGCCTTCTCTTCTCTACTTAGGCTTTCTCTTTTTTCCTTCTTTCGAGTTGGGAGACTCGTTTCTCTTCTTGCGAAGGGCTAAGCCTCTGCGTTTATTCTTCATTCAACCTCCTCGAGTGGAGACCCCCCGTGACTTGGTCTCTTCCCTTTCCCTCCCCGTTCTTTCTTTTTTGGTTCAGATCTCTTTGATCAGGCGGGTTTGAGGGGCAGGTCTGTTAAGCAATAGTGGCCTTTTCCTTTTGGTGCAGTAGTTTTCATTCCACGGCCTCTTTAGAAGAGACGTCGACGAAAGCTTAGGCCTCTCTTTTTTCCCCTCGGAGGCTTGGACCCCCCTTTCCCTCCTTTTTTCCTCCCTCAGTCTTGGGTATCACCTTCAGAGAAGAACATAACGTATGGTTTTCCCCCCCATCAGAACAGTTCTTGTTTAGCCGTCTACTTTTTAGTGGAAGTTTCAGATTTTTGACCCCCCTTTCTTTCCGTCCTTCTCTTCCCTCCCATTTGGTATGACAGTCGCGGGGGGTTCACGAAGTCTGCTGGGAAGTCTTTGAGTTTGGATCAGGTCCGTCTTTTCCCCGATCCGTTTTTCCCTCACTGAAGATTTGTAAGAGATTGGGAATTTTGCGCGGGACTTCGCTGGTTGCACGTTGCCCCAGACTTTTTTGGTGCTTTCCTTTTTTTTTTCCCCCCCCCAGGATTTAACCTGTGATTCGATTTATGATAGTTTTTTTGGCTGTGCCTTGATGCAGGCTCCCTCGTACGCCCTCACTTGAGTAGACCGAGCTGTCTTGAAGGGGGAGTTTCTACGGACCAGTTTCCTCTGAGCGCTTCTTGTGACCCTTTTTTTTCCCGAAATCATTTTCGGAAGAAGCGGTCGTGATCGACCCGCGCCCTTTTTCCGAATCCCAGTTGCCTTACTACCTGCAACCCCCTGCTCATGGTGGTTGTTTTCTTCCGTTTTCCCTTTTTTATATCTACTGCCTCAGTTTTCGGCAAGCCAACGACCGGCCCATGAACCTGACAATTTCTTTTTCCAGCTCTTCTCCGCAGGCGATTCCTTCTCCAATACTTTTCCCCTCTTCCTTCCGAGGAGATTTTCGACTTTGAGACGGCACCGAGCTTCTCGTTCTGCGCAACCCCCTGGAGTCGACTTTCCCCTTTCCTTTTGCCTTTTTTTCTTTTTAGGTCCCGATTTTTGTGAGTAAAGGAGGCACTTTTCAACTGCATTCCGCTGGATCCTAATAATGGCTTGGCCGTCCCCTTATTTTCCAGGAAGGTTCTGCCTTTTTCCGCGCTCCTCTTTTTCTTTCCCCCAGTGGGATTTGGACCCATCAAGCAAAGTGTGGCGACTTTTCTTCCGCTTCGTGTTTTTTTTTTTCCAGCCTTCGCGGGCGCGCGTTTTGATTACGATTTTTGTCTGGAACTTAAGTCCCGAATATACTATTTTCTTTTTTTTTGATTTCTCTCGGGGAAGTAGTCCTTTTTGGCCCAGTTTCCCCAGATAATCCGTTGATATACCCGTTTTTTTTCAGTTTAGACCCCTCCGATAGAGAGCGAAGTTTATCCCCTTCCGAGACACCCCTTGTTTGGATAAATATTTAAAGCGAATCTTATAGTTGCATTTTTTTCCCTCTGGAGTCTTCGTTCCCCCTTTCTATCACCCAACGACTGACAGTTTTACAGGGAACTCGAGTTGAATGGCCTTCTTTCTTGCTAGCCCTACCTTCGAGAAAATGGCACTTCGTCCCCTTTCCCCCTCTACCCCACCTAAGCACTTTTCATAGGACCTTTTTTTTTTCTCTCTTACTCCTCCTTTTTTCCCTTCTCTCCCCAGACCCCCGAAAATGTTTTGGGTAGTGCGTTAAAGATCACGCATTTGTCTTGAGAAGTCTTGCTTCCTATGCTTCCACTCTATACTGTAAGGAAGTAGTTTTGTTTTTGCCCTTCCAGAGCTCCTTTTCTCCTTAGATCTTCTCATCCCCTCCCCCTTTCCTTCAAACCCTGCTGGAAATCAGGAGGGATGTTCCGTCTTTATCTTGAGGGACCCCCGGAAGCGCCTTTTCTGCATCAAGATGTCCATTATCCCCAAAGAAGTTCTTTTCAGTTCTTTAAGAGATTCCCTTCCCTTTTTCTCAGGCGTCCCACTCCCCCCTTCCCTTTCCAATGATAGTACTTCAAACAGAGATGGCGTACTTTCGCCTGACCGGGCGCATACACGCTCTAAGGCCAGAGGGACAGCTTGCGATCCCATGTCGGTTTTATTTCTTTTTCCATCACCCCCCCCTTCCTTTTTAGTCCCAACCCGGAGTCTGCCCGCTAGGACAGAGGTCCCGACGCACAACACTCCCAGTGCTTTAATAGGTTTTTGCCTAGGAATGATTCTTTCGTTGTATCGGTAACTCCCTTTCCCTTCCCCTGCCCCTCTTCCCCTCCCCCCTTTTTTCAAGTTTAATTCGAGGACCCGCTGTCTTACCAACGATGCCCTTGTCTTTTGCTCCTTGGTCAGTCCCATCTTTCCTTATATTTTTCCCTCCAGTATTTTTTATTTTTTCCTTCTCTTTTTCTGTACTCAGGATCCAAGGCGATGAGGCCGCAGCGTCAGCGCTTCGCTTCTCTCCGCCGTCGCGTCGAGAATAGAATTTCGTTTCAAAAACACGGTGATCGACGGTTCCCTTCCTCCTGGAGTTTAGCCGCTTTTTTCCTTCTCCTTCCCCTCACTTCGTCGCCTTTAGGGTCGGCAAGGTTGCAGCCTTTTTTTTTTTCTTTGGAGTTTCTTGAATCCGACGCATCCTTTTAGCTGAGGCCTTCGCCCTGTGCCTCGTTCGTGCTAGCGCGTCCCCCAGATGCGCCTTCTATTTTTCCCTAGAAGGGTTCTTTCCCATTCACTACCTCAGTCTTTTTTCTCCTCAGTTTTCTTTCAGAAAGATATTTTTTTTTCTATCTTTCTTCCTTTCCTTTTGTTGAGGAGATAGTGAGTCAACGATTTGGTTAGCTTTTCTTCCTCTGAGGTTTCCTTCTTTTCAGGGTTAGGCGGGCGGAAGCGAGTTTTTACAGCCCCTTTCGATGATCTTCGTCTTATATGCTGGTGCCCGCGTGCTGACCTTTGGCGCTCGGACCTTCCTTTTTCCAGCTTTTTTTCTTCCCCCTCCAGTGGATTCACCAAACTCAATGTTTCATTGCCCTGCCTTTTTTGATCCTGCAATCACCCGGGCTTCCTCCTCCTTCGTTAGTCCTTGGTTTTTTTTTTTCCCCCTGGATTTCCTCCCCTTTCAATTAAAGCTGGAAGAGAATTTTCGCCTGTTTTCCTTTTTTTAAGGTTATTTCTCTCCTCCTGAGGCAGATCTCTGACCAGCTTTTTTTTTAACCAGTCTTCCCTGGTCTTCGTTTTCTGTTCATCCCCCTCCCCCCCTTCCCCGTATTTTTCACTAAAATAAGTTCCCCCTTTTCTAATTTTTATCCTCATTATAGGGGGACGCTCAATGCTCGAAGACTCCTCTTTCCCCGCTTCATAGTGGTCGGCAGTTGTCGATGTGGGAATTTACGGAAATGACTTGGACCCTTTTTCCTCGGTCGTTCCTGTCCCTCAGGGGCTTTCCTCGACCGATGTAACTTTAAGTGAATTAGTAGTAGCGCCCCCCTTTCTTTGGGACTGCTTTTCCCCCCTCCTTGCTCTTTCCTTTCTGACCGTCTCGTTCAGACATTCTCTTGACGGGAATACCCTTTTCAGTGGAAGGAGTCTCACGATTTTCCGATCCAGTTCTGATTTTTTCTTCCTCCCTGGTATTCCTTAGCTCTTTCCTTCAAATCCCCTTTTTCTGACTGGGCAGGGTCTTTGTTCCTTTTTTTACCAGGGGGCTGAAAATTCTTTGACCGAGTTCCCTCCCCATCTAGTCTGTCTCTCCTTTTTCCTTTTATTCTACTTTAAGCGTTTTGCCGAAGCTGGTCTTACACTTCTAACCCATGGCCCTCTACTGACTTCTTTTCGGCCCTTAGGGAGAGCCTTAATTTTCACTTCCTCTTTAGCCTTTCTTCCCCCCTATTGATTTTCAATTATGTAGGACTTTTTTTTTCGCTCCGACCCGGTTATTTCCCGCTCCAATACTTACTTAGTCATTTTTCGAGGGGATGCTTGAACCGCTCTTCTCTTCTTTTTCCCGACAATGCAGTCGATTCCCCCTTTCCGTATTTCTTTCTTTATGAGCCTGGAGACGATGCCCCCTTTTCTTCCCGTTTCTCTTTCCTTTAGACCCTTGACTTCTCGAGGATCTTTGGCTTCGGTTTTCCCGGCCGGGATTTTGTCCCCCCCGCCCGGCCTCGATGCTTCTTGTCCCAAGGATCCTCCGTTTTTTTACGGCTTTTTTCCCTGCTTTGTTCCCTTTTGGCCCCCTCTTTTTTTTTTCCTTTTCTAAAGTTAGTTCGCGGGGGGAGAGAAGACGTCTTCTTTTTTTTTCACTTGCCTCCCGTCGTAATTCATCAGGCCTCTCCTACTCCTCCCTTTTTTTTCTTCTCTCGGGTTATTTTTGAACCTTCAAACGGCTGATCTCCCGTTTTTCTCTCCTTTTTTTTTTCTCCAATCCCTCTATCCCTCTTCTCTTTTTTTAAAGACTTTTAGATTCATACGTCAATGCCGAATTCCCAGGACACCCCTGATGATATAAGTCTTTTTCTCTCTCTGGAACGGCCGACCCTTGTCTACATTTCCAAGGCCGAGATGTCGTGTTTCCTTTTCCTGGACTTTTGATACCTTTCCTTCGCTCCCTTTCTTGAGTAGTTTTAATTCTACTAGGAGGTTTCCTGCAGGTTTGTGTGGTGCGCAGCACTTCTTTTCCGCTCGCACCCCGCCGCAACCCGCTTCGGTCTGCCAGTTAGTGCTTATGTAGTCGAACGATTTCCTTTCCAGATGCTCCCCTTATCTTCTTTTTTTTCTGTGTAGTTTTTTATGCTTTCGGGGAGAAGGTTCCTCCGCCGCCCTCAACTACTGTTGCCACCCCCCCCTCCCCTAGATGTAGCTTGCTTGTTCTTCGATGAGCCGTACTCTGAGGACCCGCCGCGAACTATTTTTCTCGGCTCCCGTCTATTTTCTTTTCCTTCCCCCCTTTTTCTCCCCCCTTTATGCCCTTGCTGCACCACCCAGGCAAGTTTTGCGACCCCCCTTCCCTGTTGATGTGTCCTAGGCTCCCGCCTCCTGGCCCCCGTTAATACAGCCTTTTGTCCCAATCTTTTCCCTTCGGTCTTCCCTCTTCCGGACCCTTTAAGTGCGTAAAGCAGCAAAATCCTTTGTTGTAGAAAAGGATTCATTGGTCGGTCGTGCAGCTGATTTAAGCTTCCCCGTCCAGCCCCCCTTAGACTTTTTTCCTCTTTCCCCCTGATCTTGACTCTTTTTTCCTTTTTCTTGACCGCTTTGAAGGAACCCGGCCTTTCCCTTCATTCTGGTTCTCTCCTTACCCCTGGTCCTCCTTTTCCCCTTAGTACCTTCCGCTTGTCCGGCCCATTTCTCCCCCCCATGCCTCTTTTCCGACAGTGGATGTTCTTACTTTTCGCGACTGCTTCCTTTTTTTTCTAAGACCCCAGACTTCCCTGGCTGAATTTTCTTAATGGCATGAAGAAGATCGTGCGATCGTTCAGTTCGTCTTTTTCTTCCTAAGTGCGGCTCCTTCCCCCCCCCTTCTGATTCCCATGGTCAAGAATGGCCCCCCTTTGTCCTTGGGATCGGAAGACAACGCCCCTCCTTCTCAAGGTGAGGACCTTCCTCCTGCAGTCTGAAGGACGCATTCTTCTAATTGTAGTATTAATACCGCCCTCCCCCCCTTCCGTTCTCCCTTTCTTCCTTAGTTATCTCTAGAACGCGTACCTTTTCTACTGCGATCATTCTTCTTTTTCCCGCACTCGGTCCCCGCGCCGCTCGACCTGCCGTGGTCTAGACTAGCAGATAC
>Ga0179593_1516907_pt1 | contig 23752 bp, 37 predicted proteins | sample CZODoug2_1_08_16_FD_185931 | JGI IMG/M metagenome (GOLD analysis project Ga0179593, IMG submission 185931) | Vadose zone soil fungal communities from Angelo Coast Range Reserve, California, USA - CZODoug2_1_08_16fungal (PacBio error correction) | ecosystem: Environmental > Terrestrial > Soil >... | reverse complement strand
ACACTTTTCAAGGGATGAGGATACGTACCCCACACAACTTTTTTTTTTCCCTCCACGAAGATTTTCCCTTTAGAACCCTTTCTCGTTAAGCATCGGTGTTTCGAGCGTCAGCTTGATGCTGGCTTTCCGCCTCTGTTAGGAAACCGTAAATCCCCAAGAAAATAAGCTTTTCCCTAGTCCCATCCATTCTTTTTTTTCATGACTCCCCTCTACTTTCTTCCTCACGTAGTCCTTTTCCTTTATGAACCCCATAAGCCTGGCTTCGCCCCAGGTAAGACACCTTGATCCTCCTAAGACAGTTTTGAGATTAACTTCCCTTAGCCAAGTCTTCTTCCAAAGTCCCCCTTAGGGATTACTTCTCCCGCTGAGTTAGGCAAAAATGAAACGTTTGTCTCTTCTTTCCTTTCCTTTCTGATGCGCCAGGTGCCAGTGGAAGCACTTCCGTCTCTGGTGGTCCGGGAAGAGTTTTTTTTGGGAAGGTTACATTGTCAACCCACCTCTCCCAACCCCGAAGTTTTATTCTAATCCTCAATCCCGAACTTTCCCATTTCCGTTAGCGGCGCTCGTCATTGTACCCCCCGGAAGCGTAAAAAGGAAAATGAGGACACTTGTATCCCGTTTTTCTTTTACCTCCAGTTCGCAGATCTGGACTCCCAGTTGCAAATCTCCGTCGATCGTCTGAACTGGGGACATTCCGATTTTCTTTACCCGAGTAGGAGTCCGTATCGACCCCTTTCCCCGTCGCTCATCCGTCTTACTTACAGACTTTCTGTTATCCTCCCTTTTCCCTCTTTGGGTTCGCTGAATCACTTTCGTGACTTTGCATAACTAAACTCGCCCTTAACAGGAGCCAAAGGAGAAAGCTCGTTTCCAAGACTTTTTAACTCCTTAACCTCCTCGAAACGTCTTTCCTACCGCAGAAGCGAAAGGGAACCATGTTTTGACCTCCCTCTTTGCTTTTTTGACCCTCCAGCGGTCCGCGACAAATTCCCCTATGTGTACAAGTAGTGCTTCCTACACGAGCGACCGGAACACTAAAGGATCGGTTCCATCTTCAATCAAATTCATTGCCAACCTCATGGGAAGATAAGTTTCCTTGCCCGCAGTTTCCTTCTTTTTAGGTTCCAGATTCCCTCATTGTGAATCGGCCAGTGACGTTTTTGTTCGGATTCGAAGCTGTCATCAATATAGGTCAATTTTGTCCTTTTCTTCCCCCCGTGCCCCCCCCCCCCCGTTACCCCCCCTTCTTACCTGCCACAAAAAAACCTCGCTTACCACCTTGTAAATATGCCCGGTATGACGGCACTTCAACCCTTTCTGTACGCGAGCGCCGCTTCCCTCTTTTTGTCTCCCCTTCCCTCATAAAGCCTTTCCCTTCCTGTCCAACGGCCCGTTAAACTCTTGGAACGATTGTGGGATGATTAAAAGCTTTAAAGCGAGCCCCAGCGAGGTAGTCGAACGATCTTCTTTCAGTGTTACTACTCTCCTTTTTTTGTTTCCTGATAGGACCTATCCTGACCCAACGGTCTCCGCAAGAAATCCACTTTGTATTTCTTCGAAGTGTCTTCTCCAAAAGACGTCCCCACATTCACTTTTTTCCAAAAAAGGATTCATCTTCAGCTAGAGAAGTCGGAATGAACCAAGCCTCTTCCGTTTCCCAATTTTCATCTGGGCTTACTTTGACCCCCTCGTAAAGATCCGTCCTCCCGATAATTGCTTTCCACCCGTTTGTGCAAATTTTCCCCCCCCCCCGAAGTTCGCGTTGTAGATTTTTCCTTTGCTTTTTTCCCTTTATAATTTTTTAATTTCTTTTTCCCTAGGGCCGACTTCAGCTTTCGATCGCCCTCTGCAAGAATCCCTCTCGCAGGGGGGGGGGACATCTTCAACTAGCGTGCGGCTCGCATCCACCCTGACAAAAGCCCTCTTTCTTTCTTCATGCTCTTTGAGCACTTCTCGCTTCGGATCTACAGGACAACAAGATTCATAAGAGCACCTTTCCAACCACGTAGTCTTCAAACCCCTTGTCACCTGCAAGGTTTTTTTTTCCTTGACGGTTTAAGCCCCTCCCATACGAGCTATCAGGACCCACTACAAGGCCATCCCAATCACCATCGAGAACGATTACCTACGTGATCATAACGCCTTTTTTTCACTGTCTTTTGGAATTTTTTTTCTTAACTGCCTGATTTTTTTTGCCGTTGGAAGGTACTTACGGGCCAGAGCGTACTCTTATAACTTTGTTAGGAAAGAATATCGGTTAAAGGATTCGCGGATCTCTCTTTTTCATGTTTTATAGAGATTTTCTAATTATTCTTTTTTTCCGCTAGACGCTCTTCTCCACTTCGCGATAATTTCGATAAACAGGATTCAGTTCGAACCCCCCACCGCCCCCCCCCCCCCACCCCCCCCCCCCCCCCCCCCCCCCCCCCCCCCCCCCCCCCCCCCCCCCCCCCCCCCCCCCCCCCCCACCCCCCCCCCCCCCCCCCCCACGGTTCCAAACAGCCAAGGCTCTTTTGAGTAATTGATGCGCAGTCCCAATGTAGGCGCGTTTGATTAAAGCTTCTTTCCCGATGTTGTTCGTTCGTTGCTTTGGAGTATTTCTTTTCCTCCAGTTCCCCCCTTGGACTGAATTCCTCACCTAGCGTAGAAGCTATTGTTTCCAATTTAAAATGCTACGGTGGGAGCCGTTTGATTAGGTTTACCTTCCGTCTACCCCCTTTCCGTATAACCCCTCCTCCCTCCCCGGCACAACTCCGACTAGTTGATTTTTCCTCCTCCCCCCGACGAGTTAATATCCAGAATGCTCTTGCGAAGACGAGACGGAGGAAGGAACCTTAAAGATGGCCTCGCGACGACCTTCCTGCCTGACGTCGCTCCGTGATCCCCCCACAGTTCCTTCTCTGCCTCCCCCGGACAAATGTTTCCCCCCAAAAGGGGAAATTAAATGATAGTGATTGGTCTCAGGTAATATGGGAAATCTTTTCCCCCCTGCCACACCAAACGCCTTCCCGCGGTGGGACTCCTTTTTAAGGTCTCTTAGACCTGTCCACCAAGTTTTGAAAAGATAGGGAAGGTTCCAAGCAATTTTAGTTTTTCTCAAGGCAGAGGGCACTTTTCCTTATTGCCCCCATTGAACATTTTCCTTTCCGTTAGTCCCTTCCCTTTCCATTCGGTCTGCCGGAAGGCCCTTCAACGACGGTTTTCCTTAAAAATAACCCTCCCCTCCGAGGAAGATACAATTCCCTTGTCGTCTGTTGACGTTTTTTTTTTCCCCCTAGCATTTTTTTTCCTTCCGCCTCTTCCACGTATTCAGTCCTCTCTCGCTTTGATTCTCGGTCCGTATTTCGAGGACCAAAAAGCTGCGCCGGGCACCCCAGAGCGTAGGTAAAGCACCTCTTTCTTTGCCCTACGGTCCCTCACCCCCCCCCTTAGCAAGGTGAGATTTGGTCAATGATTTTGCCCACTTTTCGGCAAAACCATTAGAACTGACTTGGCATCTTGTCAGCTTAAGTAATCCCACCTCTAGTCCGTGCCCTTATTCCCACTGTCTTTCCCCCTCGTTACCCTATAACCCCTTCGATCTCACCGTATAGACTCGACCAGCGCGACCCACTTGAGTACCATCTGAGGTGGGAAGAACCCTTTCTCGTTTTTGATTACCTCCTCTTACGGTCCTTGAGACTTCTTCCCCCTACTTGTTACCCTCAGAGTGAATTGCCTTCCCACTTGATAAAGCTTTTTCAAAAAAAGCTTCTGGAAGAGACGCACACTGGGTGCCCACTTCATTTTTTCCTTTTTTTTCTTTCCTCCAATGGATTCTGTAGATGTATAGCGATTGAAGCCGGTTAACCGGACGCCGCTTTCCTTTCTGGACCTCTCCTTTTTTTTGAGGTGTTTGCCACTTCAGCGAAAAACCTTCCCCCCTGTCATGCGGAGCATTTCTCCCGGAAGGCGTCGAAAGATTCGACAGGGGAAGTTGCGGGGCCTTTTCTCCATCCGCGTTAATTTTTTTTCTCCTGATCCCTTTCACTTGCAACTTTCCTACATTCTTGGCTCCCTTTCGCTTATGCCCGTGGCACGTACGGCAACACCTCTGGACCCGTGTACTCCAATTCTTTCAGTGCTTTTCCCTTCTCAGAGAGTCCTTTTCACTAACCGACGCGTCACCGGACAGACCCTTACCTGAGAAGTGAACAAAACTCTTTATTATGTAGGCTTTTTTTCTCCTAGGTCCAAAGGGAAATGCAAAAAACCCAAGCGTCAAGCCGACACAGAAGATTTAGAGTTGGAGGAGGTTTTACGTTCAATCCGCAGGCCCCACCCTCGATTTGCTTTTTTCAAGCCTTGCCAGAAAAATCCACCCCCCTGGACAAGAGGAGTTATACTTTAAGCTTGAATCATTCTCGGTCTTTTTACCTTCTTCGGTCCTCGAGCATAATGCCCCCCCCCCCCCCCCTGACCCCGTTCCGGTGAATTATGGTTTAAGGGAGATCAGGTGAGTATGTAACCGCCTCAGGCTTGGCATTCTAGTCCCTGGCCTCCAACTTCTTCCCTTGCGAGGATAGCGGTGTTGAAAGATATCTATATTACTCTTTTTTCCTTGGGCCTGGTGAGACTCAATCCTCTGGCAATACCACCTGACTGCTCCGAGAAAAGTGCCATGATGACTTTTTTTGACATACCTTCCTCGATTCTCAAGTTTTGTCCCCCCAAAGGAACCCCCTTTCCTCCCGGCAGTGTGTTTATCATACATACACATTTTTCCTTCTGTTTTTTTTGCTCCTGTACCCTTTCACCTGTACTCCCAGAGGGAGTTGCCGATTTTGGAGAATCCCTCTTGAGCCCCCGAGTGGCTTCTCCTGCCCTTGCGTTGTGACGTTCTTCTCGGGCCCGCAATCGTTGGATTTCAACCCCAAGCGGATTTCTTTTGTAGTCCTTCCCCCCTCCTCCTCCACCCTTCCCCAGGATCCCCCACAATCCCCCTTGCTTCTTTTGCTCAATTTCTCTCAAAAACCCTTTAAAAAGCGTTTTAATGCAGATTTTCCATTTTCTTTACGCCCTTTAAGTGCAACGGCTAATGGTGTGCCGGTTCACGAGTGTTAGTAAACGCTCTCAAGGTTTGAACCCAACTTGTCTTCCATTGTTGTCGGTTGCGCTCGATTTCAGGTTTTGCAACCTTTTTCGTTTGCCTCCCCCCACTGAGCTTACTTTCTCTTGCGTCCCTTCCCCACCACAAGTTGAAAGTCTCCTCCCACCTTCTCAAGCCTCTTTTGATCAAAGGGACCCAAACTAAACCCGTCTTTTTCTTTCTAGTCCAGCATCATTTCGTCCGTATCTTCCCGAAATTCGGCATAAGCATTGATTTTTAACACCCCCTTAGCTCCAATTCCCATCAAAGTTCTCTCCACTATTTCCGGCCACTGCTTGGAAACCCGGTGGAAGACGTATATTTCAGGACGTTCGCAAAGCGGCTTTCTGAACTCCCCGCCTTTTCTGTTAACTTGATCCCCCCTTCCAGGTCGCCTTTGATTCATCCCATTTATGTGATGATAGAACAATTCCCCGTCTTCCCCCCTTTCCTGCTATCCATTCGTCCCTCGACCCGAGCCTTTTGACCCCTGTTTTTTCGAGAATCATTCAATTTCTCGTCATTCTCCGGTTTGTTCTCTGCGTCCTAGCCTTTGATGCTTTCTGGTTCACCTCGACACCCCTTTTTAAAACCGTCTTCAAGCCTCGGACAATCTGACGATCTTTGACCCCCTCCACCTAGGACTACCGGCTATGTCCTCCCTTCGGTCCCTTCCCCCAATACGAACCTTCTCCTGGGACACCCCTTACCGACCAATAGCGAGCCTTCAACTTCCCTTTCGTTTTTAAATTTTTCCGCCAAACTGCGTCGGTTACTTCTCCCTGCTGTGAGAGTAGTTCGAAGCCGTCACCTCGTTTGTGGTGAGTCTTTTTGTGTGATTCCGGGAACCTCCCCTGGCTAATTTGGATCTTGGCCGCCAGATCCAATTCTCCCTCCCCCGAATCCTGGAGACGCTCTTTTTTTCATAGGTTCCCTTTTCCAAACCTTTCAATCCCATAACGCAAACTAAATGTTCCTTTATTCCCCCCCTGTAGGTTGATTTCCTGTTCTCCTCTTTGCTAGTACTCCGACTTCCAACCTCCAATGCTGGGACCTGGGCGTAATTTGGATATACCGTTAAAGCAGAGATTAAAAGTTGAAATTCTCCCGAGTCTCCCAAAGTTCCAACCCTATTCTTCCCCTTTTCAAATGCTGGGGAATAAGCTTTCCAGGTGTCTTCCGGTTTCCTTTTCCAACTAAGACGCTGAATCGCTTCCCCACCAGCTTATTCCCATCTGGACGCCGTCATGCCTTTTTCCCCCCTATTTTTTGGTAGATGTTCCTCCACTTTAGTATTACTTATTCACAGACACCCTTTCCCCTGTTGCGACCCCCTGCTCCCATTCTGTTCTTCACTTTTCCGATATTCCACCGTCTCCCATCCATCTTTTTTCTTGCAGACCTTCAGGATGCTCTAAGAAAGACTAAATGCCCCTTCCACTCCCCCCCCCCCCCTTTTCCCATTTTCGTCACAGTGGCTGTTTCATCCATCCCCCTTTTTGACACCTGCTTTACTAAGTGTAATTTCCCATCCCTCCTTGTTTCTAAGTCCGAACGAAGTCCTTAACTGTCTATGGATGTCGTCCTCGTCAATCAATTCACGTTCCCCCCTTGGCTTTTAGCTGTCCCCCCTTCGAGACTTAATATAGTCTAGAGTTTAGACCCGGAATATTCCTCTGCCCCCCCTTTTTTTAATCTTTTTTGCAGATTCCTTGTTTTTATTCGGAAGCGGAAAGACTCTTTCCCGTAATGTCGAATCGGACCCCCCTTAAACTCTCCCCTTTTCCCCAGACCCAACACCACGTTAGTCTACAAAACCCCCTCCCACGGTCTTCTTCTAAATTTTCCTTTTCTCTTTCTCTGCTGTTTTTCTCTTGTCCCCATACTGCCTCCCCCCACGAACCAGCCTCCCGATTCAAGTTACTTGACCCCCCCCAAGTCTCCTCGGAATCTATTTCTGCCGCTAGTAAACCTTTTCCAGAGCTCCATTTCTACATTTTGAGGCAGATCTCCCCCTGTCACTGGATCTTTTTTTTTAACTTTTTCACCCATTGACCGAAGTTTTCCGACCATAAAAGTGTTCTCGAAATCAAATACAAACTTTTATTTACCCCTTAGAATTGCTTCCTCCCCCCCCACGAGTTTTCCAAATTAAACTCTCTCTTCAAAAACAAGGATTTCAGTTCTTCCTAGTTAATGTTCCCCCTTCCATTAACCCTACCTTTTCTTTGCAAGAGTTGTTATAGTCCGTTGACTTTGATTCAAACTTCTTTTTTTCCAAATCCTCTTTAGAGCAAACTCATAACCCCTTTACTTCCCAAAAAACCGGCATGGTCTGCGTCTCCTCCTCAGCCCTTGAATAGGGTATTCCCTCGAGAACCATAACTCCTTCCTCTATGTTTTCCTGTAGGATTCCATCTTGAATGGACATCTCTCCGCTGCCCGAATAATTATCGCACCCTCCTTAGCCCTTCCTCAGAAACCCAAGCCTGGTGCTTCATTGATATTTTCTGTCTGTCTTGTAGAAGTGTCAACTTCTACTTACCCAAGGTGTGACCCACCCTCTCCCCCTCCAACCCCTTTTGACCCCACACATTCCTTCAGACCATCCCCTCCCGAAGGAAGGGTTTTTCTGAAGGGGAATGCAGATTTCACATCCCTTTCCCCTCGCGTCCGACCCCTTCCAAGGTCCCAAATCTTCCACCATAGTTTCCCAGATTTAATTTATTGATCCAACTCCCCCCTTTTGCCTAAGTTTCCCCCCCCTGTCGCCTTTTCTTCACGGTTTCGAATTAACTGATTCATGGTTCCGCGTGATCGCAGTAGGACGCCGTACTTTTTCCGGCTCCGCGCTTCCCTCGCCCGTAAATTAGCTTCTGGATTTAGAGGAGCCCTATTTTATATCCTCCGTTGTTTGATATTTCCTCTTTCCATGTCCCTTCCGCCCCCCCCCTGGCCTTCCCCAGTTAGAATTTCTTCCGGGGAAAGTACTGTCGTCCACTTCCCTCTCAAGCGATAACATAAGTCCAACCCCTCTCCAAACACGATTTTTTTTCTTGGCCTCTTTTCCAAACTTTTCTGGCGTGGCGTTGGACCCCGTAGAAATTAATCGTTCGAGGTGAGGTGAGAGTTGGACCTTTGTTTTTTTTATCATCGCGTCTCTATTTTCTTCAGTCACTGCAGAGGTCCGCAAGCCGTACTTGGGGCAAGAGTGAAGGAATTGTTCAAAATTTAAAAATTCCCGTTGTTTTGCTTCTTTCGTACCCTCTCTCTTAGATTCCCTGCCTTTTGTCTCTTTCCATCCCCCTACCAGACATTACCGGGACCAGACACCCGTGCGATACTTTTGTGCTGTTTTCCCCAGGGGTGGGTTGGGTTTTGTTATTTTTTTTCATGATTTTTTTCGAACTTTTTGCTGAACTAGGAAGTGCCAGTTCAAGATTTTCCCATCGCGACGAAGTTAAACGACAGTGTTGTGGATTCCCAACCAAATCCTTCGAGCCGCTCCCCCCCACAAACTTTTTTCCTGCGACAGGCCGCGTGACCCTTCGTTGTAACCCCTGGTGAACACTGGAAAGATGAATAGTGTAGCTCCCTAATAGTTTCACTTTTTGTTCCTTCTCCCCTCCGACGGCACGACCTCGTGCGGTGGGCCTCCAAGATCGCGGTGTTTCTCCGACCGCCTCCGAAAAGCCCCCATGTTTTTTTTGCAAAATTTGGACAGGTTGACGCAATTATTGCCCGGCAGCTGTGCCATGACGTGTTTGCTTTTCTGGTAACCCTTCGGGGTTTTTCGACAAGTGATGTTCATGTGTCTTGGTCCTTGCAGTCCAGGATCTCACTTCGGTGGACCCCCTTAATAGTGCTATCCCTTACGGTATGGATTTTCGCCCTTCCTTTCTGGCGCCTTTTCTCTCTGAGAAAGATCGAGAAGCTCCATTTTTTTTTTTTCCTCTCTTTTCTTTCCCTCTTTTCTTCCAGGACCACGTGAGCAGCTCCCCTACTGTTGATCTTTGTTTCATCGATGGATTAGTCCCCAGCCAGTACGTATATCCACCCGATTGATCCTCAAGCCCTCAGTCGTACCTTCCCTATCGGTGTTTTCAGAAAGGGTCGCTTTAAAAATTTTTTTACTGAAAATTATTTGCGTAAGCAGCGAAGTTTGTTTCAATGTTCTGTACAAACCAACACTGAGTGGCCGGAATTATTCCGGCTTCAACGAATACCCAAACACATTATAGTAACGTGGCACACTTTGATTGAATAGATTCATCCCTAAGTCCCCGAGCCCTTTTTAGAGAGCTTCCCCCCCCTTCGGGACGAACTTATAGTCAAACCTGCAGAGTGGGCTCCCTGAATTTTGATTATACTTCCGTTAAACCCTCCTTCAATTCTCTTAATTAGTGTTAAGATTAATATTGATGGTACGACGCCCTTCTGTCCTGTTGACTTTGTCCTTCCCAAAACTTTCTCCACAGAATTCCCCCAAACCTTAGTAGGGGAAGGACTATCTTTCTCCAATTTTCCCTGGTAGTCTCTTTTCTAGGATAGTCCTCCGTCGGAAGACCCTGATGGTGTTAGAGGGCTAGTCTCTTTCAGAGATCTCCATGACGAAGGCTGTGAATCAGATGTGACCCCTTCCCTTCTCCAATCCTCTCGGGGGGAGCCATGACAAACGCATAAGAAAGTGCTTACCATTTTACTATTCCCTAATTCAGCACCTTTTTCCCTGCGTTTCCGAGGGCCGTTTCATCAGTCGTTAAGCTACGGTTTCCCCGAGAAGCTGTAGTTGACCCTTGAACTTCCCCCTTTCCCCTAGCGAGGCTGTTGTTTCTCTTGCATCTAGTACCCTTGAACTACCTTCCCACATAGATGGGTGAAACGGGAGATACCAAGTTTCCCGAGACCATGTTCCGCGTTTCCCCCCCTTTCGAGTTGATGACATTTTGACTTCTTTAAAGTCCCCTGTAGGTAACCTTTCCCGTCCCGAACAAACCGCCAAAACGTTTTCCGGGTACCCTTTTTCTTTTTGCCTTTAAAAGCCCCTCACACCCTCGTCCCCGGGAAACTCGCGGTCCAAGATGACGCATCTCTAGTTTGGCCTTTCCCAGCTACCGGATTTAGGTCCTCTGCTGATAGCACCCCCAACAGATACCCCCTGGACAAGAGGAGAAATTGACGTATTCTTTCCCTCCTTCTTGGATTTTCGGAAGTCTCCCCTTCGGAACCTTTAGCAACTGTGAAGTGAACCATGAAAATTGATGAGACAAGTAGATCCTTCTTTTTTCATTTGGTTCTTAATAAAGAGGAAGACTGGGCATCGCACCTCTAGCCCTTCCCTTGTTCTCTTCCCTTTCACAAATTTCAAGAGCCATTCGGTAGTAACCGCTCTCACGCCCTCTCTCAGCTCCGTTACTTGGACCCCCGACTTTTTCTCAGACAAGCATCAAATAGATAGACGCATTCCCCTTACCTCTCCCTTTTCCCCCCAAGTCCTGGTTTGGTCCCCTGGACACTCACTGCTTATCGATGGAAGTATCTCTCCTTTTTTTGAATTCCCCGGAGATTTTTTCCCTATTTTCTTGTGCGTTTTAGAAACTAAATTTATAGACGACGGAGTCTCGAGGCATCTCTTATCCCACAGATGTGACCCACACAGGAGAAGTGTTCCCCCGTTTCGTAATACGCCTCCTACCATGTTGTTCCACCTTGTGGCGTAAAAGTTCGATTTTCCTGCGTTTGTGCTCTTTCTTTGTATGCACATCGTTTGGATTCAACGCCCCGCGTCTCCCTCCCCCCCCTTTTTTTTTTTTTGCCTGGAAACTTTTAATACTCCATACTGGACCCCATACCGATAAATTTTTTGTTCGTCGTTTTTTCCCTATCCCCCCTTAACTTTGAACTAAGGTTACTTCAAAGTCCCTTTTACTTTTTGCACATATGCGTGAAAATTTTAGAATTGCCGCTTTTGAGGCTTTTCCAAGTTTTTCCCCCCCACGCCCCAACAACCTATGAATACCAAGTTGTTGTTGTATCTAGATCTCTTTCATTTCTCTTTGTCCCCCCCCTTTCGGCGTTCTTCCCCCCTGCCATTCATCCCTTCTTTACGCAGATGTGCGACAGAAAGAGACAGGCTTCCCCTTCTTATTTTGTTCTGCCAGGACCCCAAACCCCGTCTCCCATTTTCTTTAGCGGTCTCAAGTTAAGCTTCCGTTCCCTGTACGTTTGCACCCATTGCCTTGTCTTAGTTATCGTAATACAAACCCCCCCCCCCGATTCGTACCCTCCGGAATCCCACGATGACATCCCTCGTCTTTGCACTCCCGGTCGCCTTCCGTCTTGAATTCGTATCCAAAAGCGTTAGCCCAGACTGGTTCTTATGGAAAACCCTCCCAACTCCAGAACGCACGGAGTTCCCCAGCTCTGATCCACTTTTTCCTCCCTATAAGTTTTTGTCTCGACCACACTTTAACCATCCTCTTTTTTAGCCCTAACTAACTTCCCTCCTTTGGTTCTAATCATTTTCACTCTTCTAGCAGACACAGTAACGTTTAGGATCTCTTTTCTTCCTCACCTTACCAACCCAGCCCATCGCTCAATAGCCCTCTTTCCCAGACCTTCAGATCGAGGATGGCTTTTGTCCCACTCCTCCACTTCATACTTTCTGTCACCTTTTTCTGAAGCCCGTAGGCAATTAGGGATGCCCCCACTACAATAAGAAAATTTTACAAGACGAACAGCTTTCTTAGAATGGAAGTGCTAGTCATTAAATTTATTTCTTTAGACAGTAGTGCTTAGTCTACCACCCCCTTGCGCTTCCTTCTTTTCCCCCCTTATTCCTCCTCATTGTAAGTTCGCTGTGGGGCCCTTTTTCTAGAGACTGAACCTGCCCTTTCCCCCCTTTTTATGATTCTCCCCACTCTTTTTTCCCATTGTGTCTCCACTAAGGAATCTTTCCTTTGTAAGTCCCGAGTTTTGCCAGGTCCTAACACCCTTCACCTCCATCCCCTCCAACCTGTTTCAAGTTTTTCTTTGGAATCCCTTTCTCAACCGGTCCTGACGTTACTTTTTTTTTCTTCAGCCCTTGACCCTGAGTCCTTTGCGGACTTCTTCTCTCAACAGGTTCCAGATAGACTTTTGTTTCCCTTTCTTTCACGGGGTTTTCCTTTTCCTCCCCAAGACCCCCCCTCCCTGATAGCGACCTTTCTTGGTCCTTAAGCATAAAGAGACGTGTGAACTCCACTCCGAATCCCTTTTTTTCTGTCCTCTTAGAAATTTTTTTTCCTCCTTCCTAATGATTTTTACCCCCGATGTGTTTGCCTTGATCCATTTAGTATGCCTGCATTCACATAAACATAGCCTGTAACGTCCCATTTATCACTTCCTCTCCCCCAAGTCGTGTTCTTGACCTTCGACCCCCTTCCCAAGACCTCCATCAGATTCTTCCGCAAGGCAGGCTCTGCCCCTACGAACAATTTCCTTGCGTAACCTTTTATGATTCCCCCCTCATACCTTTTTTTCCACAAATGCCCTTCCCAGGAAGGTCGAAGTCAATATTATTTGTCGTAGATACTTTCCCTCTCCTTTGAAACATTTCCCCTTTTCTCTTGACAGGCATGTCCTCCCGTAACAATCAAACCCTGCGCCAAACCTCGCCTTAAGCTTCCCTTTTTCTATCTGTTTTTCTCGGTCGATGACCTTGGATTCTCTTTTGTACGAGTAAGGAATGCTGACTCTTGATTACATCATTTTTCATGGCCCCTTACCCCACCCCCCCCCCAGAATTTTCTCTACGTCTTGCAACCTAATCTTGGCAAATAAGGGCTAATTCTCGAATTCCCTTGACCCCCTATTTACCTTTTTTCCCTAAACCTAAGGTTCGCTTACAACCAACTGTAAATATGCCTTTATACGCCTTCACCATTGTTCTTCTAGACTATTCGAATTGCCTTTTCCTCCGCCATAGTCAAATAAGTAGAAACGCGATCCCTACACACCCTTCCCCTAATTTCCCCTTTTGCGAGGCCTCTCTCCCCCGGCTCTTCCCCATCCTCCAGCTTCGCCATTCTGACGCTGAAAGCCGATCAATCTCGCTTCACTTCTCCGTTTGTTTCCTTGAAAATTTCAAAACTCATTTGCCTGCAAGGACGCATTAATGAACATCACTGGTCCCTTTCCTTCCCCTCCCCCCCCCCAATTTTTTTTCCTTTAATCCCCAGGCCCTAAGAAGTGGGCAAGATGACTGAGTCAACAAACCTTTCTTCCCCCCCTTCTATCTTTTACCCGGATTTACTTCCCTTTAAGCTAAGATTCCCGGCCTACAACCCTAGCTTTCCCACTCATCCGCTCTTTTTTCGTTTACCCCTCTGGAAAAAAACCTTAATATACCGTTGCAACCTTCTTTCCAAGTTGTTTTTTAAAAATCCTTTCGCGTCTATATCTTTTCTCCTGCATGCATGGTGTATTTTTGGGCCAAATCTTTGACCCGCTCTTCCCCTCCCTCTGGACCCCCCTTCCTTCCTCTGGAATTCTCCGACGCTGCGCAAGGATCTCGCAGAACGATGACTGCTCTGCCAATTGCTCTTCCCCCCTCTTGTTGGCTCCCATGGATTTCCTCCAATAGTTTTTCCTGTAAACCCCTTTCCAATAAAGATTCCGCTCCCACCCACTTAGGAAGAAATGGCCTGCGTCGTTTCTCACTGTACTTTCCCCTGACTTAGAAGATCCATCCTCTTAACTACTTGGATAATGCAAAGAAAGTCAACTCCATCAGGAACCACCCTCTCTTCACCCTTGCTTCTTTCCAAAGTTTCCTTCTTGCGAATTTTCCTTTTTCCTTTGTTAGACTTGCCTTTCTTTGGTTATCTCGTGAAGTCTGGAAGAAGTACGTTCCGGCCTTTTTGATACTTTTTTCAGCCCTCCCCCTTGTTATTCCCCTTTTTTTTACATTTTGTTCTCTCTCCCCCCCCCCCACGAATCTGGAACAGGGTCCCCTATATCGGTGACCGACCAAATTTTAGAAGTCTTTTGGTCTTCCTTCCCCCGCGACTCTCTTTCCCCAGTTCCCTTTAAAGTCCCTCTTTTTTCCTCTCCCAAGTTGCTGGCTCCTTTCCCAACTTGTCGAGAGTTGATCACGTAGATAATCTTGGTGAGCGTGAGAGGTGGACTTTTGGCCGCTTATTTCCTTTCCTTCAATCCCCCCCGGAAAGCTTGAAAGTCGCGTTTTTTTCAAATTCCCTTTGTGCCTTACGTTTGTGTTCTCTTGCTCGTAGGTGAATCTCTGTGCGAGCCGATCATTTTTTCCCTCTTTCAACAATTTCCATCCTCATACGCCCCCCTTTTCTAGACGTTTTTTTTCCGCAGTTCTTTTCTCTGATTATTTTCCTCTTTCGGAAAGCGGAATTCCCCCCCTCCGATGGCCATCTTCCAGGATAAAGACGGTCTGCTCTCATGAAAATTTTCTACCTTCGGCGAGCCCCCCCCTTTTTTCATGCGACTTCCCTCGAAACCCCCGGAACCCCTTTTTTCAAGATGAACTTATCGTGATGGCGCGAGCGGTACCGGGAAAAGCAGTCCCTTCCCCAATCCCCTTGCAACTTAGCTGTTATTTTTAAGGTCTCTGCCGACCCTCCCTTCACTCAGTTTTTCTAGGGAAGGTTTCCCGCATCTTTTTGAAAGTCATTGCCCCTTCCAAGTTTTCCTGATCAACCTGAAACTTTTTTTTTTTTTCTTCCTGACCTCAGTTGATGGGCTTGAATGCGGCCTTTTTGGCAAGGACTTTCTCACGGTTTCCTCCCATACCCAGCTTCCCCCTTCCCTCTCCAATTCCATGACCCACCCCCCCCCTTTTTTGACTCTCTTTCTCCTCGTTCCCTGAGACTTGGAAAGCTTCTGTACGAGCAGCCGCATAGTCCACGCGCGCTTTACGGAGACGTTCCCCTCTTTTTGTCGTCCTCTTCCTACTCTCTTCCCCTCCCTGAAGGCCTCAAAGAGTCCTCTCTCATCCAGAGAGTTTCCAGGCCGGAAGAACGGGCATCTCCAAAGTTGTAAGCGAACCTTCAGCTCCCTTTTCTTGATTTGTTTTCCCCCCTTTGCTTTACAACTTTCAGTGGCTTTTTTCCCCCCATCACCCCCCTCCTCCCCCAAACATTATTTCCGGTCACGTTGTGGCCATTATTCACTGTTGAAGAAGCCGTCACCCCTTCTCCCATTATCACCGTTCCCCGATATCCAGTCAGAAATTCTTTCCCCCTTCCCGGCTCGGTGGAACAGCACATTCGTTGATTGTGACTGACAGCCTCCAATCTCACGCTTTTTTTCTTGCCCACAATTGCCTCCCTCTTTTTTCTCCGCCCCCCCCCCCCCCCCTTTTATAACTCTTTTGTCCAACGAGTAGTAGGGAACAACTTTTGACTACTTTTTAGTTTCGCTTTTTCTGTCAGCCCCCCTTATCCCCCTTCCTTCTGGGCCGGTGAGGATCGATGAGAGAGCCCGGCAGAGTCTTTTAATTCGCTTTCTCTTACCAGGCTTTTCTTCCTAAAAAGTCATATTTTTCCTCCCCCACACCCCCCCTTCTTTTCCAGCGGAGAAATTTTTTTTTCAAGAAATCTTCGTTCGAAGCCTGGGAACGTCGGGCCGGTTTTACTCCTTCCTGTCTAAAGCTTTGAAGGCCTCCAAGGTTTTATTCAGACTCTCCCCCCCCATTGCTTCCCCCTTCACAAAATAGTCTCCCTCCCCCCTTTGAGCTTCCAAGTACTGGCCGCAGTTGAATGGGACGTTTTCGTCTAAGTCTATGGACAGGACATGTTTCTCAAAATTCCCCACCCCTTTCCCCCGGTGTCTTTTCTTTTCTTTTGGAAGGTTTGGCAAGGGAAAATGCCACAGCACGTTGGCAAATCAACGTAACGATCTGTGCTTTTTCTTGTCAAGCATTTTCCCCTCAAGAGTGGATCTCTCACCATCCCAAAATGGAAACCATCGATGGATAATTAAGATTGAAGAATGACCCCCTAAAGGGTGTGGACTTCGTTTCTCCCTGCGACTTCTCTAAATTTCCTTGAATGATTCAGCTTTCTGGGTTTACCCACACCCACCACCTCCGTGTTCTTTTTTTTTAATTTTAAAGCCTCTCCGGGAGGAACTTAGACCGCTCGGAGTCGAGTGCTGGAAGACACTAGTCCAGCGCGCGTCCGAGGGGTTCCTCCCCGACCCGGATTTCCTTGTTAAGACCTTTTCCTTCCCTCTTCCCCCTCAACTGATCTACGCACTTACAAAGTCCTGCTGAGAGAAAAGTGAACACTCCCTGCACCTTCAAAGCTTTTTCTTTCTCATTCCTTCCGTTTTCTAGTCTCAGTGCATTTCCTTTTTTTTTGGATTCATCCAGGAAATGCCGCCGGAGTTTATTATGGATTAAAGAATACTAGTTTGACCATTTGACGCCAACATGTGGCGTCTTCCTCGCTCCTGTTCTTTCCTACCTTAAATAAGTCTTTCCCCCTAAAGCCTTTTTCTGAATCGCGTAAAGGTAGTTTGAGAGGACTACCTATTCGACCCTCAAAGTTTCCTTAGACGTGGAACTCCCTTCCTCATGAAGAAGTTAACCCTGGAACGTAAATTAAACAGTAGAAACCGCCCTTTTTTTTAGCCCCTGAACCTTCTTGAGAATGGTCCTGGAAGTAGACCTTAAAATAATTGGCTTCAGAAATCCTGATCCCCGTGTAATGTCCCTTCCCCCTGCGGTCCCCTCTACGACCTTTTTGCAAAAACCTCCCAATGCATATATATATTTTCATATCCATTTTTTTGTGGGCATTTTCAGTCACTTCGTTCACCGCCCCCTTTTCAAAGTCCATTATCTTTTTTATTTAAGTCATGTGAGTTAGTCCAGCAATTTTACCCGTTCCCCCACCTTTTGTCCCGACTCCCCCTTTCCCAACTTGGATTTTTTTCCGGTTATTGCCTTCCCCTCGAATTTCAGTCGTTAATATGCTCCCTTCCCTTTTTGCTCACAACTTTTTTCCCTAGCAACTCCCCCACTATGAAATCCCCCGTGCGCGCAACTTCCGACACGCTTGACCCACAGGTCTATTTTGAGTATAAGTCCCTTTTCAACCCTCCGGGGCCCCTCCTTCCCACTCGTATTAGTTACCATCCTCCAGCACCTTTTGCGTTAAGACATTATGGATGAGCGCCCCTCGCCGCTGAGATCGGTGACACCCCCCTCCTTTTCCCCCCATAAGTCCCTCTCCGGAGAATCATTACAGCACCTCCTTTTGAAGATTCTCCCCCCCCCTTGCTTGATTTCCCTGAGACATGGTCGGAACCCGACCTCTTTTCCCACCAATAAAAATCCTCCTGCTTTAAGCACCTCGCACTTCCGATTTGCCTCGGCCCCCTGTCTATTCTCCGTCGGCAGGGATGAAAAAAATTCTTTTTGTCCGGTAACCTTTTCAGCCTCTAATCCGTTCCTCACTTAAATTCCCCTTTTCATAAAAGTTCTTTCCCCGTCCAAAAAGTTCGGATTCAGTTTAAAGTTTAATATTGAAGCTTTCCTCGTTGTAGGAAATGCAAGAGAGCTACTCAACCCCCTCTGCCCAGCCCTTCCATCGGAAATTCCATCTTTCCGGGCGAGGTGTAAGGGACTCTCTTGGTCGTTTTGGCCCCCCTTCTTAACTCCGCTTTTTTTGTTAGGGTATTAAAGTCTGTCCGACTTCATGTCCGTGCGTATACTTTTCTACTTATCCAGTTTTCGCTAATTTCCGTCTATTTTCCTTAAAGACTTCGGTGTTTTCCCTTCTTCCACGGGTGTGTTCAAGAGCTTCTTCTCCATTGACTCTCAGATGTCGTTTGCCTTTTTGATGGTAATCCTGTTCCCCCCCTTTTCGTCTCCACGTCTCCTTAAAGTCGGAGAAATCCTCCCCCTTCTCGCATGATCTTTCCTCTTTTTTAAGCTGAATCACTATGACTTTTGCATTTTCATACACCTCGACCGCGGACAGTTTCTCCATTAGGCCTTTCCCCTCTCGACCCCCCCTTTCAATTTTGACGCAGGCATCCTCTCTTAAGCGAAACCATGCACTGACCATATGGCCCTGAATTGTACACCCCCCCCCCTTTTCCATACCCTTTTGACCCCTTCAAGGGCCTTCCCTACAAAGTAACTCTGCTGGGAAAATTCTGCAGTCTACGCTTCTATTCTTCGATCTTCCCTCAACTTTCCTTCCAAATCGTTCTTTACGAGAAGTTGTCGCGAAGGGGTATTTTTTTATACGGAGCGCGTTGTCGCGTCCTTTTCCGGCCCCCCTTACCCCCCTTCACCCCTTCAATTTAATCCTCCCAGGTATCAGGCGTCTTTCCCTTTCACCTTTCACCATCCCCTTTTGTGAAGTCCATTCACTTACAGTAGATGAAGTCAAAAAAGAATTCGCCTTAAAACACTCCCCTTCCACCTTATGAAGGTCATCGCGACTCTTCTTCTTTCCTTTTTTGATATTTGTCCTTTGAATGGTACCGAATCAGAGATTCCCAATACAGTCTAGAATCCACGTTAATCAGTAAAGGAGAGCACTGATTCTAGTCCAAAGCTTCCTTCTACACTTCAGCTTTTTGATCTTAATGGTTAGGTGACTGAACCCGACGTAGTTGAAATTACTGGACCTGAACTCCCCTCTTTAACCTCCAAATCTTTCTAGAAAGAATCAAACTTTTTTATTTAATCCCCCTTCCCCCTTGACCCGGGCAAAAGATTCAGCACCTTCCCTATACTTTCCCCCCCAACTGCTTAAGGATTCCCTCTAGAGACAGGTTTGAAAAAAGAATTTTCTTTACCCCTTACAGTGCCTTTTTATTTTTTGGACCAAGGATTCTATATCAGAGCCCCCCTACTTCTATTTCACTTTTTTTCCCCATGAGTACCACCCGAAGTTTAGTAGTAACTTTCTAATAATTGTGTCTTTTTCTTTTCGCAACCCCCGTTTTTACTTTCCGAACTTTAGTAGCATTCTCTCCCTTTTAATGGATCTTCTCTCTGTCTATAAGTCATTTTCTTTCAATAAGATCCCTCCCCTTGGGAGAACCATTCCACCGACCTCCTCTTTTCCTTCTCTTTTTTCCTTCTGGAGAAAGTCCCTCGGATCCTTCCACCTTCACCTAAAGGAGCCCTCCTCCAAAACAAGTGAGGACTCCCCTTAACATTAGGCCCATAAACGTTTTCCGACTTCCTTTTTTCTTCCTTCCTTATACCTTTTTCGTTCAACACTACAAGTCCAAAATTTCACCACGGAACGATCTCTTCCTTCATAAAAGTCGCCTCACAAGTTGTTTTAATCTCTACCTACAAGTACTCTTTCATTTAAATCCCTTCATGTTGATCGATATCGAGGGGTCCGTCCCTTTCCAGTCCGGCCCCACCCCTCTGCTCCCCCTTTTCTTCCCTGGACCCCTGTTAACTCTTCTTTTTTGTTGTTTGGACTCTCCTCCCTCTGGAACATTAGTTTGTGAATATTACCCCCCCTTTCCCCCCCCCAGTTTTTAGTCCGCGAGCTCTTGGCTGTCTCTTTCACCCTCCTCCCTCTCCTTTTTTCCCCATTGATTTTCCCTCCCATTAAACCCAAAGCCAATTCTTTTTGATGAAGGTCCCCCCTTTCTTGAGTTCTTACGTTCACTTACTAGTTCGATTTGGTGAGGTGTGGATCCTTTTTTTTTCCCTCTGAGCTTTCTTTTCCCCCGTTTCCCCCTCTAATTACTTTTTTTATGAAGCCCACAAAACTACGGGGGTGGTCTCGGTGGATTCCTGTAGTTCATCTTGTCCTTTGCCGAGCCGATCCCTTTTTACCTTCGCTCCCCCATTAAAGGCTCTCCCTTTCCAAAAAACCCTTTTTTGAAGATACTGTTTTCTTTCCTTTTTCAGACCCGCGTGTTCATCTTGCGTCTTTCCCCCTTTTACATGCCCTCCTCTATCTACTCATTCTGAATAAGATTAAAATTTTTTCTGATCCCTTCAAACTTCTCACGGATTGAGCCTCCCCCCCCTCACCCGGTCGACCTTGAGAGAACCTCACTGTTTAAACTTTTCCCCCACTCACTTTTCCCTTATTGTCTTACTCTGTTTTCCCTCCTTTCCAAGGACCCAGGCACGTTTCGTATCGGTGGGTCTCCCCGCGCTTACCGGCCGAAATTTTTGAAAGCTGAAACTTTTTTTAGCAGGTCAGTAGGGTTAAGTTTTTCTTCCTGACCAAAATCCACTTTTTGATTTCGGGATGAAGAGTCCCCCCTTTAGTAACGATTTCTTCTCACATTTGCTCCCCAAACTCCCCGTTTCTCCCCCACAGAGCTTTTGGAAGATCCCTTTTCCCATTTATGGAGAGTTCCGCTCTGGATCATTGAGACTTCCCTCTTTGTAAGAGTGAAACAACTCATCTTTTTTTATTTTTCTTAACGGTCCGACTCTGAGGAATCTGAAGTTCTCCAGCATGAGCCTCCCCCTCCCCCCGCAGGACTCTCCCAGACAAGAGAGTTGCTTCGTCAGATTTGAGTGAAAAATTTTCCTTGTCCCCCTTCATGCAGAAGAGAATTTCTGGTAATGAGAAAAATTCAAAACCCAGGTCTTGTATCCCACAACTTATATTCCTTTCCCCCCTCTCCAATGATTCCCCTCTGCAGGCGGAAATTACTATCTACAACGCTATACACAGGATAGACTCCCCTTTCCCACACTCCTCAGACAACTGATTGAAATGGCAAATGGACGGATTCTTCCTTTAAGGTTTCTCTTTCCTCCGAGATTCTCCTCCCCTAAGTGAAAATTATTGCCGTAGACTTCCCCCTCCCAACCCTTAGTATCATCGACACTACCTCTCCCTTCTTTCCTTCGCGAGTGAGCATCCTCAATTGACCGCCGCCTTTCTGCTTCTTCTTTTTTTTGCTCTCTAGCGATTCGAAATTTCCTGATGCTTCTATGGATGCTAAGGTTAAACCTGAGATGGTGGTAGTTCTTAACCCTTCCCAAGGGACATCAACCGTATCTTCGTTTGTCGAAGCTTACAGTGGGACTTTATGGCTTTATCCCCCTTTCCGTTCCTTTCCTTGAGCTGTTAGTAGGCCTCTTCCTTCCCCTATCCTTTCGGTTCTTCCCGCGAGGTCTTTTTCTCCGGAAAAACCTTTTTCCACAACCCACACAAACACAACACATTCCCCACACCCCCCCCCCCCAACCTAACGCTCTTCTTGGTTCGTCTAAGTTCTTTCGACGCTGTTAAGTCGGACCATCCAAGAGTAAGGTCCGAACAAACTTGCAACGTTGTGGGCCTGGCGTTTTGGAGGGAAGTCTTGGGACAAAGTCCCCCCCACAATTTTCTTCGAACCCTGAAGATGCGCTTCTTCCGTTCAAGCTCTTGCTCCTTGGAAATGCAAGTTGCGGCGGCTCATCTCCACACAAAACAACTTTCCCTGAGCAGGCTACTCCCCCAGAAGGAACCGGTTTTTTTCCAGTTTCTTCTGGAGATCTTAATCTCAATGTCTTGTTCGAGGCTGCATGCTTTAGAGGCCGAACTTCGTAGTTTTCATCCTCAGACGGGCGCTTACCTTCCCGGGATTCTCCCGCATCGCACTTCTTCAGAGGTTGACGATATCATAAAGAGGTTTTCTTCTCTACTTTCACTGCTTCCCAGCCCCCCCCTCCTCCCCCCTTCTCCTCATTCTGAAATGGTCTTCTTTCTCCTGGACATCAAGGCCCTTGAGGACTTCTCACGACTCTGGGGAAGCTCTTTTCCACAGGATCTTCGTTTTTTTTGAACCCTGGCAGGTTTGAGGATGGTCAAAATCCTATTTCCAGCTTTTTCAATTGCCTCTTTTCTTAGACCCTACGTTCCCAGCGTGCTTTTCGCATGAACGGTTTTCATGTGTGCGGCGGAAGACATGGGTTGGATTCAAAAGCGGATGACTGATCATTTTTTTTGGTGCCGGTTCCGAAGTTCTCCTAGCTGGCTTTCCCCCCCGAGATCACCCCCCTTCCCGCCGTGGAGAAGGGCTCCGGAGATTAACTTATGGACTTACCCAATCTGAGTAAATACCCTTGTAATGTTTCCAGGTGTTTCAACTCCTTTTCAGTTCTCCCTGAAATACTTCTCTTCAGTTGTGACGAGATTCAGTTTCGTTTTTGACAATTTTGAGGATCGTTTGACAACAACTTGACCCTCCATTAATCACTTGTACCCCTCGTGAGTCCTCCCCCTTCAAGGCCTTTCACTTCTCCGGTTGTTTCTCAACTTAAAAACTCGCAGGAGATTTCTGGATGAAGTTCCGATTGACCGTTACGTAAGTCTGCCCCCCTACATGCACTGGCATACTCTTTTTTTCCCACAACACTATGCCCAACTCTCTTTCGATCCCACCCTTCTCGTCCGGTATGTTCGACCCAAAGCTTCGAGACTCCGCCATGGAGCCCCTCTTGCACATTAGTAACCCCCTGAACTCCTTCCCTGGTCTCCCTCTTTCCGTTTGGAGTTCCCCCCCACTCACCCCGCAATTAGTTAGAAATTCAGAAGATTGAGTAAAGTCGAGAATCATCCCCCCCTTCACTTTTATCGTCATCCCTTCTGATTCTTCCAGTCTCTTCCCCCGTACTCCTCTTAATTAGCTCCCTAGACCGCAGACAGCTGGACTATTTTATAACTCCCGGACTCCCCGAGATTGTTCTTAACGAAATTTACACGCGCCGCAAACCTAGATTAAGTAATCTCAGCATTCATGAGAATTCACCAGTTGATCTCTCTGACTCCCTTCCCCTTAACAATCGAGGCCTTTTTTTTGCAGTAGGAAATGAGACAGCTGTCCCTTTGTAGATGTGGTTTGCTCGATTCCGTTTCACCCACTTTCTTCTCATTTTGACTTTCCCCCCCGAACTTTTTTCTTTTTTTTCCCGTCTTTCCTTGGACCTCGTTTTTCCATTTTTCAAACTTTACTCACCTCCATCCCCTCCGCCATTTGCCGGTTTTTCCCTCTCTCACTTCTTCAATTTCCCAGGGGACTTTCAAATGTCAGTGCGTCCAGTCTGTTCCTTAGACTTCCTACAACAAGTTCCACCCTTTCCCTTTTCTTTTCTATATACTTCCTCCTTCGGTGTTTCCCCTCTCTCCCCTCGAGGTTTTACTCCAGTGAAACTCGCGATGTAGCTGAAATGGATTGGTTTTCAGATTATCCTTGAGTTCCCTTAAAGGAACTACCCTCGGCACCATACCCGGCCAGCAAAGTCCCCTAAGGTCTCTCCAGATCTTCCCTAGGTTCTTTGGAGACTATGAGACATTTAGTACTTTTCGCCCATAACTTACACTAGAAGTTTCAAAGGGCCACAGGTTAAGAAAGTCCCCTGATTCACCTCTTTTTTTCCCTTCCTTTCTCTCCGCCCCCAAATTACCATCCGCAGTCAGCCGCAAGACTGGATTGCTCATCGCGTCTGAAAAAGTCACTTCCCACCCCCTCCCCCTTTTTTCTCAGGACTGCCTTTTTCCTTACTTTTTCTTGAAATGCTTTTCCTTTTAAGGAGACAAAGTCACTTTTTTTTGGGACAAGTAGTGACGTCCCCTCTCAAGAGCGCCTCTCTCCTCAGCGAAAGGCGCGTTCGCGTTT
>Ga0179593_1550371_pt1 | contig 23753 bp, 32 predicted proteins | sample CZODoug2_1_08_16_FD_185931 | JGI IMG/M metagenome (GOLD analysis project Ga0179593, IMG submission 185931) | Vadose zone soil fungal communities from Angelo Coast Range Reserve, California, USA - CZODoug2_1_08_16fungal (PacBio error correction) | ecosystem: Environmental > Terrestrial > Soil >... | reverse complement strand
TCAATTCTCTCTCCTCTGTGCCTCTTTAGACAGGTCATTTCCCCACCTTTATTTGAGGTTTCTATTTCGCGAGGGAATAATCGTTGCCAGTTTCCCCTCCTCTCGGCCGCGGGTCAAAAAGTACAGTGTTTTCCGCCTGCACGCTTTTGTTCCTCGAATATAGGAAAGACCTTCGATTCCCCTTCGACTCGGAAATTTTGCTTCAGTGAGCCCCACTCCGCAAGACAAACGTTGCTCTGTTAACCCCTCACTGTGACCGTCACACCGCCCCCCTTCAGCTTTCTTTTCTTGGAAGAACTTTCTCTTTCTCTTCTCTTCAGGTCCGCCCCCTTTTCCCTAGAAATTGCCCCCGGCGGCGGCTCCGTCCCACATTAGATCTGAACGTGCCTCATGCGATTAAATTTTTCGTTTTGGCTCGCTTGTCCTTCTCACTTTTTTTTTTGAAATTCCTTTGGCTTTGCTCCCATTTAGGTGGCCGAGTCGCCAGTTAACAGCACTCCCCACCTTTCCCTCCCAGGACTTCCCCCGTACTGTTTAGGCAGGTCCCCCCGGTCCCTTCCGCGATTTTCCCCCTTTCCGGCGGTCTAAACTCTTTCTTCACCGGCTTCGTCCAGTTGGGGCCCTGGCGTCGTGAGTCTGGTGCCCGCCCATTTCCTTCCCGATGACAAGTCTCCGGCTCCCCGGCTGCTGTGGGTTGTGGAGACTTTTTCCTTTATTTTTTTTTTGAAACCCCCCTGGACATGCCTTTTTCTCGTGACCCTTCCGGTCTAGCGGCCGTGATCCCATCAAAAAGGTATTTGGGTTCCTGACCCCCTCCCCCTGATCTTCGCGAGTACTTCTCTGATTGTTTCGGTCCTCTCTTCGAATTCCAGCTGCCCTTAATCAAGATTCAAATATGTTTCGGATCTCTGTTAACTGTGGTTCGAGAACGCTGTTCGCTTTCCGATTTTTGGGCATATCCTTAGATCCAATCCCCAGAGGGTTCTGACGGCTTGCCGGTTATAATTTAAGTCTCTCGGTGGCTCAATTTTTCCCTCCCTGTTCTTTCTATTATTCCTCGCGACCCTTCTTTTTTCTTTGGATGCGCTTCCCTCTGGACCAACTTACTGGAGATAAGTTCTTGTTTTCTGTCACCTTATTTGGAGACGGATCGCGGAATTACACACCGTTTCCCTTCCCATTTGGTATGGTCGAGTCCCTCTTCTTTTCCTAATTACTTTTTTTTTTTCTCGAGATGTCCTCGTCTCCCCCTTCCACCTTCATGTACTTGGGAATGTGGTAATCCGCCTCTCCAACATCCGCACCCCTAGCCCACCTCCAAGCACTGTCCCACTTTCCTCCCCTGTTTTTCTTTCCTTAAACATCCGCGCGGCCTGAAGTCAGCCTACTTCCCCCAGTATCTTCAAGCATAATGGGTCCTGTCCTTTGTCTTTCGTCCCCTTGTCCCCCTTTCTCCCATGACATGCATCCCTCCACTTCCTGCCCTTCATAATCGTTTATCCTTTCTAGTATTCCCCACTTTGCATTTCGCAACCTGTGAGAAACAGTGGTCGGTTTTTTTTCCTCCCCTCTCCCTGTCTCGATGCCTTTCTTGATTCTTTTTTCCTGCGTTTCCCTCAAACCAGAATTCCCTCCCACTCTTTATTTCATACGCCTGTTTGGATTTATCCTCTTTTCTGTTGTTGTATGGGGTGTGGGGGGTGGTTTTTTGGGGGGTGATGCTCATGGCGCAGCTATATCGAATCGGGGATGCCCACGCTTTTTTTCTTTCTTTTTGAAAAAAAAAGATTTTACTTCTCCGTCCCCCCTCCTAGCCCTTTTTTTCATTTTTGCCGTTCTGCTTCTTTTTTCGGACATGACTTACCTTTCCGCCTGGTCTGCCCTGGAGTATGCCACGAAGCCCCACCACCCCGGTTTCCTTAAAGAAGTGTAGACCTCCTAAGCTCTTTCCTCCATGAAGGCCCCCCCTTCCCCGACAACGATAAGTAGATTGTGAACTCAGTCGGTTTCCTCCGGTTACCCTTTTCTTTGTATGGCCATTTGTGAATTCCACCCCTTTGTTAGGTTTTTTCCACCATTCCCACAGTCTACTCTCTCCCCCAACCACCTTCAACATTGCTTGATAGCCTCTCAGTCATATTGCAACACTTCCGCGCCTTATCTTTTGCGGCGAACTTCCTACCCTTCCCTTTCCCGCTTGAAACTGTTCATTCCTCTTCATTTGCCACCGGATACGGCACCCTCTTTAAGCATCTCTTCCTGTCGTCGAATTGCGCTCTCCTGCGTCCCCCTTCCATCTTCCTTATTGGCGCTCCCCCTGAGTCCTCTTTCCACGGACATCCAAAATTCGTGGCAATGTTCGCTCCAGTTTCAGGCCTTTTAGAAATTCTCTCTGATTTTTCCTTTTTAATCATTTTTCCCTTTCTATATAACCTCTTCCCCAATCCGTTGCAGCAAACTCCTTCCCCTTACCCAAAGCCTTGATCAGGCGCGTTTCAACCCCAGCTCGGAGGTCTGTAGAGAACTTTTCTCCTGCACCTCGCACCCCCACTCGGAAAATCTTTGCCGTGCGCTTCAGTGGCTGGGAATTCTCCCAAAAATTACCTACCTTCTCTCAGGAAATTTTTTTTTACGACACCTCTCCTCTCTCTCATCCTTCAATTCCGCGACGAACTCCCTCTTCCTATTTTCCATCTCATACATTTTCCCCTCCACACAACAATTCATAGGTTGTCTTCGCCTGCCCCCCTGTAACCAAAACCAACACACCCGTGTTTCCAGAACTCTCGACGTCATCCCTGTCATATGCAGCGCTAGTTAAGCGATAACAATCGCTAGGTCCAAATCCCTTTTCTCCTTGAAACTCCCTACTGCCGCATGACTCCTGATCTTCCAGCTCCCCAATGCATCCTCGTTGAATCGGTCATCTGCAGTTCGACCCTTTGGACTTCAGCAGCCTCTTCCTCCACCTTTTCCGCACCGTCTGCTTCCCCAAGTTAAGAATGGGCATTAATTTTTGCGAATTCCATTTAGCATTTCCGAACAAACCTGAGCCCAATGTCCCTAGGCTTGAAATTCCCCCCGTTATTCTACTTTCCTGCATCACCCCCTTCTCCATTAGTCCCAAAGTTAGATATCCAACCGTGCTCTCCCCCTCTTTTCTCTTTTTTTTTTTTTCTTTTTCTCCTCCCCCATGGCATTGGCTTAGTTCCCAAAAAGCAAGGCTCTCCCACTTCCCCGCCACAAATCCCCTTGTTATGGACCTGTTTTCTTCCAGTTCATCGAATCAGTTCTATACTTATTTTGACACTTTTTCCTCCATCCGGCGTACTGAGCTATAACCTCGCAGCCCCGTAAGCTTCTCAATTTCAGTTCCCCTCACCCGGAGAGAGAACGGCTATGGTCCCTTCACGTTTTCTGACCCGCGCATCGAGTAGAATTTCTTAATCTCCCTTTTCCCATACGTCTCAAACTCGGCCTCCCTCTAAGTCCGATCCTTGCTTCCTCAGCAGTCCGATTTAAACCGCCCTCCCTCTCAGACGTCTTCCCCCTTCTATGTAAGATGTTTTTTTCCTCCCCAGCCAGATCTCGGCTCCTTTCAAACCCGCTCGGCCTCTTTCATCTGACATCCCAAATCCGCCCGTCCGGCAGCATAGTAACGCAATGTGTTATTTGGTTTTCTCTCCTGAACCCCTCCCCAGTCCCATCTCTCTTCTTCCTTTCCTCCTTTTTTTTTTTAGAGCCTTTCTCTTCTTTTTTTCCAGATACGTTTTCCGAAATCTCATGCACATGGATGGGATGCGGCCCCGCCAGGTGGATTGTTCTTTGTCGAGGAGGAAGGGAGTCCTTCGGGCCTTTTCTAGTCGTCTCCTCTCTTTCGGCACCAGTGCTTCCCCTCCAATCGCTTTCTTCCTTTCGAATTTTTTTCCTGATTGAATGGTTGTGGCGATGTCTTGATGACGAGCTCCCTTTTTTCTCTAGCTTCTCCGCGCCTTTAGGCCGCTGTTGTCTCCTTCTTTTTTTCCCTTCTTGGATGTCCTAATTATGAGACGTCTTTCTGCAACTGTGCTTTTCTGTTATTTACATGTAAGTCTCTGCCGTTTTGTTGTTTGTAGCCATGAAAGCTCGGCGCTGGTGCGGTTTGTGCGAGTCGTCGCACGGGTTTGCGCGAAATGGTTCCCATTCCTCTTTAGAGATAGCCGGCTTCTGACTTGAGAGGCCTTTTTCGGAAATTTCGAATTTTCTCCTCAAGGGGCGGTTATGCGCAGTAGCCTTTGTTTTTTTTCCTCCATTGAACATAGAGTGTGAGAGCGTTATGGGGCGTAGTGCCCCCGGCTTCTTCTAAGGTGTGCTCCCTTCTTCTTTTTTGCCTGCCGTATAAAATCGATTATACGTCACGCTCTTCGCGCGGGGATTTTTTCTATCGCCGTCCTTCATTCTATTTATACTTTGGACAGTCCTGGGCTGCCCCCGGTCTTTTCCCCTGCTTGCGGAGAGTTTCTTCTTTCTTCGTTTTGAAGTCTTTTGGTCGACCGATGACGACTGTCGGGATCGTCCATGGAAGTTCTTGTGAAGAGAATTCTCCGTGTAGTTTTGCGTGAAGGGGGGCCCCTTTGCCAGGGAATTGGACTTTCCGTTGACTCCTCTTTTCTTGATGAGCATTTCCTTTTCGAGATTCTTTCTGTCGACATGTTGTTGCTGCCCCCTCCTTTTGGGCGCAGAAAGTTTCTTCCGAATGGCAGTAGATTGCGGGCAGGCTCTTCTCGGCGTGTCACTTTTCGACCCCCTTTTCCGAAGGTTTTTTTCCCCCTTGGGCCCCGTGGTATCTTGGTGTAAGAGGTCGAGGGCGATTGTCCGCGAAATTATGAGCACCTTTCATTCCCCCTTTTTATAGTGCGCTGACATTCTTACATTTCTCCCTAACCTCCCCCCCCCCCCCCCCCACCCCCCCCCCTGGTTTTGACTTTTTTTAAGTGGACTCTTAAATGGTGAGTTTCATCGCTGAGTTTTTTTTCCTCTCAACTGCAAAATTTCCCGAGGTTGCTTATACCCCCCCGTGGTCCCCACTGGGATATTTCTTGCACATCCGCGAATTTCATAGGGACCAAACTGACAGCTGTCGACCTTGAACTCTGTATTTTTCCCAATGACTTTCATCTACCGGCCCGCTGCCACCGACGATGGGAAATCTGCCTAAGACACATGACGCCGCAAATGTTGTCTCTGCTTGGTGAGCACCTTTTCCCAGAACCGCCCCTTTTTTGTAATGATTGGACCGCAGGGAGGCCCCGATGAGATCTTTTTTTTCCACAGTTATAACGGAGTTTAGGATCGGCGGCAATTTTGCTCTTCAGCTCGCGGCTCTTTCCAATGGACCTTCTCGTTGGAAGGTTTTGTGCTCTAGAAAACTTTGACGTGCCGAAACCTTTTTGAATCCATGTAGGTGGATTTAGTCCTGTGTTCTACCCTGATCCCCCCCCCCCCCCACACGTCGTTTCCTTCTTGATTTCCGATTCTAGTTTCGGGAGCGGTTTTCCGGCTAGTCCGATTATTAAGAGGTAGACATCGTCAGTGTGAGCGAACCCTTCCGGCAAGTTTTGGGGCCGGATATCCCCTCGCGGTCACTCCCCCTTCTTCAGAGTGTATAAGTCATTGTCAGCACTATCCCTGCCGCGATGAGGAAGTTCTTTCTTGTCTCCCTCCCTTCTGCCTTTTGTGGTTCTTTCCAAAAATCAATTATGCGTGTATTTTTTCTTCTTTTCCAAGGTTAGATAGGCCGGCGTTTCACCTTCCCAGGAAAGAGGGAACCCTCCCCCGCGGCAGGGCCTGATTGGTTCTCTCCTCTTTCTTTCCTCATATATTGTTTTTTCCCTGTTGAAAGTCAATCACGGGATAGCAATCTGCTGCCGTATGCTGAAACCGCCATGGTAGCGACTTACCTTCTGGTTCCTCTCGTCAATTTCCAGATTCTTTTCTGCTTTCCTTTCTGGTCTTCTCCGTGCTCCCAGTATGAGCCTTTTTTATCAATTGAAAAGACCTCATAATGTATTACCTTATGACTCTTAGCCTCATATTGAGTCTGTATGCTTCTGTACACAGGGAGAGTGGGGTTGTAGTGGGGACGATCGCCCCTTTTTTGCTGTTGGAGCGGTTCCTATTAAAACCTCTCCCCTGTTTGTTTGTCTGTTTTTCTATCTTTCTCATCTCCAGTTTGTTTTGAAATCGACCTCTCATGCACTATTGTCGGCTTTTAATCCTCCCGCGACCGCCCCCCCCGCATTTTCTCCCTCCCAATTCCCGCCTCCCCCCCTTCACCTCTCCGGTCAATCTGTTACCAGCTCGATCAGCCATTAAAGGCCCCATCTACCCCTCCCGCATTGGGGCAACATTCTTCATGCTTTGCACTTGAGCCCGGCTCAGCTAAACATGCCCCCCTGTTCCCTAAACGGACCTGCGTCCCGAGAATCATTTTGTGAGTTACTCCCACATTCATTCTTCGTCCCCCCCGTGGAACCAATTTTTTTTTTCAGTACCCTCCGGTCAGACTATTATTAGGAGGGCCTGCCCCCCAAGAGATTACAGCTTGACCTTACTTCCTCTTCCTCTCATGTTGGTTCCGCCGTTCCGTTTTTTTCTGATTCGCCCTTCGTCTCTATAAGGAATACCTTTTCCTAGAGAAAATCCCTCCATTCCTTAAGGTTTGAAGACAATACGTTTCGACATCACTGGGTTTGGATTTGCCTTTTCATCCTTTTATCGGACTTCAAGCCCCTTTTGATGTCGTGTCTCTCCTGTAATGACCGTCGTCCCTGTTCACAACTGCGAATCTTTTCGACAAGTCCCCTCCGTTCGAACGCCTTACTCTCTTCGTCCCGTTAGGGGAAAAGGATTTCCGCCCTGACAACCTTATGAGTGAAATCTTAGTTCCGAAGTTCCTTTGTTGTTGACTTTTTTGTCTTTTTTTTTTCTCTACCCTCGTTTTTCCTCCCCGCCACGGAGGAAGCTTCCCACACCTTCCCTTTCTCTAGAGTCCACACTTCCACTTGCTCTTCCATCTCCTTGCTTAAGGACCGTCTACCCTCTCTCAACATCGGCCCCCCCCCCATGCCGCCGGAACAGCCCTTTTCCCCCCTTTAGGGAAGGAGACTGAATATCCCATTACGCCATAGTTTAGACTTAAATGACTTCCAGGCCTCTCCTCCCGTCTTGGATTAACGTTGATTTCTTCACCAACTCTTTCGTCCCCCCCTTTTTTTTGCCTTTTCTTCCTTTAGACCCCCAAATGTCTTCCCTCGTCATGGTGCGTCGATCTGTCACCGAGATAGAAGTTTCCAAAATAGCCTTGCCGTGCGATCCCTTTCCTGTTTCAAACCCCTTCCCTCTGACTTCGCGATGACCCTTTTCCCAATTTACTCCATGGTGGACCCCGGCATACCTCAACCCGGCCGGCATTTTGAGCGCGTCGAAAACGACTCCATTCCTTTTCCAGAACAGGTCGAGCCTTACACAACGCTCGGCGTCCCCCTTTTGTCTTAGACCTTTCTTTTCAATGTTCCCTCTCCAAAAAAGTTGACCCCCCCGCGCTTCGAGCTTATGTGTCCAGGAAAAGCTCACAATCAAAAGGACCGTTCGTAAACTACCCACGGTCCCCCTTTTGGGCCCCTGGCACCTCTTCCCCTGCCCCTCTTCAGACCTTCTTTCTTAATAGCCGTCACGTTCGTTTACCTCTACCCTTGCCCATTCCCTTCCCTTAAACCCTTTCTTCTTTCGCCTCGTCGTCATCCAAACCAACACCCTTCCTCCTCCTATCATCCTTTCAGTCCAGGTCCTGTCCTCTCCCCTCACTCCGCAGTCTCTAAAAATTTTTCCCCTAGTACTGCTAGCCCCCCCCCTCACAAATGGAAAAAATCTCCAGCTTCTTTTCTCCCTTTTTTCCCATCTCCCCCCCTTCCCCTTCGACTCCTTTTCGGCGAAGTTTTCCCCGAGGCTTCCGGCGAGCTCTCGAAAATTTCTCCCCTTAAAGCTCTTCCAACCGTTTCTGGATAAAGGTTCCCAGTGAGGTACAATACGCGATCATTTTTTCCCCCCTCTAGAACTTCCTCCCCCATCGCCGACACTTTTTCGCCGCGAGAACTAGGTTTCTGATTTCTTACTCCAGGCCTCCCCTCCCCCAAAGAAAATTTAGTTCCCAAGTCGATTAAATCATACGCTCTCATTCATCTCATAGCTTCTATTCAGCTCTGTGCCTCCCTTTTTCTTTCCCAAACAAGAAAGGCTCCTCCCACCCCGGAAGGTGCAAACCTTCCTAAATTTTAAAGATGACTTCTTCCAGTTTTCATCTCCTCCGGGCTACTCTCTATGGACATTCTTCCCTCCCCTTTACGAGCTTCTCCGGATAGCTACCCGATTCCACTTCCCCTTCTCCCCTTTTCATGTATAAAACACCACCGGCGTCCCTTTGATGCCTCGAAAGAAGAGGATTCAAGACGCCTTTAGAATTTCGCGACTCCCCTCCTTTTCGTACCCAAGCCGCGAAAGATTTTACCCTCTTTTATCCTTTTCCAAATAGATACTTGTCGAGCTGACTGAAACACCATCGTCATCCCTGAAATCTCTCCCTCTCTGGAATCGCTTTTTCCCTTTTCTGCAAGCTATTCGCCCTGCCTTCGAAACGTCATCGGACGGCCCCAGTACTTTTGACCCCGGAAATTCTCGACCCCGGTCCTATTTCATACGCCAACCTGACATGGTAGATCGTATCTGGTAACAACCTCCTTCCCTTTTCCCTTAAGTTTTTTTCTTTTGAAGAATTTCTTTTTTCCCACTTCCCCTTCTCGAACGTCTTTTTCTTTGAAGACTCGGCCCTCACGGTGAGAGGATTTGTCATGTGACGAGCGTCCTTCGAGGAACGGTGCGGCTGTTTTCCGTCTTCGGCCAATTCTCCGTCCCTTCCGCTTTTTTTCCTATTTCGTCTTTTGATTCTCTTTTTTGACATTTGCTTTTCGTCTGATGACGGTTAGCCCATCTTAGGAATATACGGCATGGTGCGAGGCCTGACGTTCGGCTACTGAGTGGGTCGGTCGGCTCTTCGCGTAGCGTCTTGAATTCGTTCTCGGCCGTGATGCCAATGTCAGCGGCGTTTTTTTATCCCTTTGAAAATGCGATGGAGAGTGCGGATTCTGCTGTCTACGGCGAGTGTCCGGTCTGTCTTTCCCTTTTTCCTATGTCTCGAGAGAACATTCAGGCCGGCGCGGCACCCTTCTCTTTTCCCTTGGTTTCCTTCCCGTTTGCCTTTTTTTTTTTAGCCAAGCAGGATAGGAATCTGAGCGATGCATTTTGTTGAGAGGCCGAGATTGATTAGAAGGTTAGCGACAGTTCTTCTTTGGGTAGTTCCTGTTCCCTCCCCTTCTTACTGTCCCCTCTTTTCGAGAGTCCGACTTTCGGTAGCTTTTCGTCGTAAGGCTGCATTTGATTATACCGCCTGGCCCCTGGAGCCCCTTGCCTCGGCGTGAAGCTGAGGCTATATTTTTCGCTATTTTCGGGTCCCCGCGGTTTTTACTAGGCTTTTTTGGATCCGTCCCTGATTTCTCTTTCCCCCCCTTCCCCAAAGATATCCGATTTGTGCGTCCGTCTTTTTTTTTTTTTTCCCCGCCTCAGTGGAATTGCGTGAATTTTTGCGATTTTTCGAGACTCCTGCGCTTTTTCCCTCTCATTACTTTTTTTTTCGATCTCTTTTGGGCCTTTTTTGTTTTTTGTGTTCTCAGGTGCTAAACGGGAAGAGGGCAGTAGGGAATGTGAATAGAGGGAACCAGGCTTTCTGGGGTTCGGCTCCCGTTTGTCTTTCCCCCTTTCTCTATAGGCAGTTTTTTTTTTCCTCCTGTCTTTCCCACGGGTGGCCCGGGGGATAGTGCTTTGTGAACCTTTTTTACGGGGCTGGTATGGCAGAATTTTTTCCACATGCCGCTGAATTTGTCGATTTGGTGCGTTGTCCCCTTTCTTTACATTTCTTACCTCCCCTTTTTTGATCTAGTTTTCCAATGCGCTGACCTGTTCATGCGGCTTTGCTTTGTAGACAGGCCTCCCACCATTTCGTGGCCTTCTTTTTTTGAGTGATATTCCCTTGGCCAACCGTCGACTTTAATCGTGTCCGTTTAACTCTCCCGCCTTTCTCTGCTGGGTCCTTTTACACTGTCCCGACCCCCCCTGCCTGCAAGCGATTTTCCTGACCAATGGATTCCTGCCCTCTCCCTGCTCCCCCCCCCCACGTTAGATGAGTAAATTGACTATTGTCCGCCCTCAACGTTTTCTCTTCTTGGGTTACACACTTTGCCCGCAACGCATTCTCCTTGCTTCCTAGTCCGGTCTTGAGGGCCCCCCACTTCTTTCTTTGAGATTCAGTCGGCACCCTCTTGAACGTCTTTGGCCTCCCCCTGCCTTCCCTTTCCCTCTTAGATGAATCTCGACTGCGCTCCTGCCGCAAGGGCAGGGTTTGGCTATCGGTAGAACTCCTGGTCGCATTAATTGATTTTTCTTCCACCATGTAGGTTTCGCTCTCCCCCCTTACCCGAACCCCCCTTTTTTTTTTGACCTGTCGGGACCGTCCTGACACTCTCCGACGGCTTCGTGAAGGAAGCGGTTTCCCCTCTCGCCAGACTCTTAAGGCGTAGATTCTAGATCTAACTATTAATGTTTCGCCGCTTCTCCAGGTGCAAGCCCCATGGCTCAGCTTTTTTCCCATTAAGATGTCCGATAAAACCTATTCACTGGCAATCAAGGAGGGTTTTCTTTTTTTAGACCGCCTTCGGCAACCACCATTGATCTTTCTTTTGCTTTTTTTTCCCCTTTTTTAGTGTATAGACGGCCTGCGCATTCAACACACTTTTTCAACGACCCCTCCGGGCATTCGCGGAGGCCCTTTTCTTCGATTGATGGCTGGAATTTTTTCCCATGTTCGCCTGTTAAGAACCCCTTATAATATGAGTCGCTATGAACCGACCTTGGTTTTTCTCTCCCGGTTGCGACTGCCCCATTTTTTTTTCCTACCATGTCTCAATCCCCAGCGGTATTATGAGGGCTGGGCTTTTTTTTTACCGTGTCCTCGTTATGAGCAGGGTGCAGCCGGCCAAAGGCATGACCCCTTCTTACCCCTTCTTCGGTCTTTAGCCTCTTTTGGCCGTATGTCGACCCCCCTTGCTTTGCCCATTCAACGTGATGTTGAGTGATGAATTGGGGTTGATTTTATCTTTGCGCTGTTTAGGTAGATTACTACACACCTTTCCTTCCCATGATTTTTTTTCTTTTCCAACAATCTCTCTCTTTCCCAGCGTTTGTTTTGCTCGCCTCATCGAGACATCAAAATCTTTTTACGGACCCCTGGTGTTTTAATAGAGAAGCAAGATCCACAGCGTCAAACCTTTCCGCCCACCTTCCTCCCCCTTAGAAGTTTAAAGATTTTTTTTCCAGACTCGAGAGAAAGCTTCAAAAAATCAAGCTTTCGGCCCCCGACGTACATATTGCATCCGATTATTCTTTGCACTTTTGTACCCCAGGACCCCCCCTTTGTCGGTACCTCCCCCCGGCCCTTCTTAGACGCCTATTGGTATGGACATTTGAGTCTTTCCCCCCTGGCATTTTGCTTTTAACTGCAAAACTTGTGTTTCATCAAGTCCAGCCAGTTGCTCTCCCTTTCTTCTTTTGGAGAATTTCCTTTCAAGCCCACCTCGGAAAGACCTATCCGCGCCTGCCTCGGGTTTTTTGATGTGTTTTTTCTTTCTTTTGGCGCTATGGAAATCCGCCAAAGCAAGCATTCCTTGAGTTTGCCCCCTTAACCCCCATTGTCATTCGATCATCCAGACCGATCTCTGCGTGGATGCCGTTCCCCAGTTTTGGAACCTCTTGATCTCTAAGATGGGATGCCGTGAGTTTCTCCCCCTTCCCCCCAACCTTCGAATACTGGTATGCTCAATTGTCGCCTTCACCCTTAAGATATTCTTTTATAGTTTGAGGGAACGGCTTCCTTGCCCCCGAACCCCCTCCCTCGATCGTGAACTCCCCTTTTCCCGACTTTTCCTTGGATTTGATGGCCGTGTTTTCCCCCACGACCTTTTTGAATTACAAGCAAGGAAGCGTTGCAAAATTCAAAAGTTTTCTCTACCTCTTAGCCCCCCCCCCCCTTCAGCCCATGGCCTTAACTTCTCCCAGGAAAACGTCTTCCCTATATAAACCTTTTGCCCTCTTTTTCGCACCCCGACGCCTTCAATTTCGATACCCTTGTGCGGCTCAAAGAATTCATCAGTCTGTTCGCCCTCCGCCCAGTTCAAATTCCTCCCCTTCATTGGCGGTTTTACAAGTATTTATTACACCAATTTCATCGCAACCCATATCTTGCTTCTGAAGTCCCCGCTCTTGAGCCCCCTTCCCTCATCTTAGGATCTTGGCTATATTCTAACTGGCCCTGGTTGCCCCCCACCTCTCCTTGACCCTTCAATTTCTTGTTTGACCAACGGCGCAGCTTCTCCTCCCTGTGCAACTCCTTCCATAGGCCACGTTGTCCCTCCCCCCCCCTGGCAAGGACATTTTGACCCAGGACCCCGAATGTCGAAACGCTCTTTTCTCATTTCTCACCCATCCGAGCCCAGAAGGCGCCTGCCCAGGTGCTGTATTGATTCCCTTTGCATGGTCAAAAAAAGGGACAACATCTATTCTCTCTTTCTTGGCATTTTTCAAGTACCTTCGCCTCCTCCTTACCCCATCCCCTGCCCCCCCTTTTGACCCGAAACTTCTCCTTGCTCTCTCGAACCAGTTCACTTCCCCCGTCCGCTCATCCTCCACCTCCTCGTTTTTCCCTTCCTTTCCCCTTCTCTTCCGTCAAGCCTTTTTCTGCGCTTCAAAGTATGTAAAAACCCCCCCCCCCCCCCCCCCCCTTTCGCCCCGCAACCTACAGAAAGAAGCACTTGAGCGCATCAGCCGCTTCCCCTTCTCTACACATCTCAATTAGTCTTTTCATTCCAAATGTTGCTTCTGCACGCCCCAACTCCTCCTCACCCATTCGAAGATATTCAACAGAGAACATTTTCCCTTTCGATCCCTAGTCACTACTTTTCGCCCTCCTGACTTCCCCCGTCTGAATTCGACCACTATCAATAGTTAAAACGTCTCAGCTATTTCCTGCATAAATCCTTCATTCTCTTACAAGAAAGCTCTCCTCCCTCCCCTCGTACAATCTCCTTGACCTCCCCCCTTTCGCCGCTCTCCTGATCTAGGCTTGACAGTATCCCAAGTCTGATTTGATTACCTTTCCTTTTCCCCCCCCCGCCGACCCCTTTCACACCGTCGACAAATCATCGTCCTCCCAGGTCGAATCTCTTCTTCTGCCCTGCCTTCTTCAAAACACAATCTCCGAAAACAATCTCTGAAAACTCCTACCCATTTTCCGTCCTTCTTCATTTCATCGAACGACTAGGCAGGTCCACCTTTCAGGGCCCCTTGAGTCAGATGCCCCGAACTCTCCCACATCCCCCCCCCCTTTTCAGTTTCAACAAAAGCAGACTTCGGCACTGTTCCTTCCACCAGCCATCACCGCGTCCTCCCCCCCCGATATCAGCAATTTCCGCTCACACCCCTCCGGGGAAAAGCCTAGCGAACGCCTTCCCCTCATTGAGGTTTCTCCTTTCCCCGAAGATACTTTCTGCCGAGCCCTTAAATCTTCCACACCATCTCATTCCCTTCCCAAATCTCGAAGATCTTCTCTTCTCCCTTGCCGCCCAGAGCTTTTTCCCTCCTCCCCCTTCTTGTCCACATGTCCCCCTTCCACCCGCGCCACCTTTGGAAGTCATCGCAATCTGCCCCATTTTTCTATCCGTCTCTGTAACAACACTCCATCTATACCCCTCCCCTCCTCGTTGTTTTGTTCTTCTGAGATTCTTGCTGTTGTTCTGGATAGACCAAGCATTTTTTTGGCCTCCTCTCGGTCCGAGGCCATTGGAGGATTTGACGTTAGAGAGGCCGTCCCGGCGGACTTTGAGGCTTGCCTCGTCTTTTTTCTCTATCGATGTAGAACCCACGTGCGATTTCGGTCCCTTTTTGGGAAGATGTGGTGCGCTCTCCCCTTCCTCTTCGCAATTTACTTTTTTCAACTGCGGATGAGGAGTTCGATAGTCGCTTCGCTCCCTTCCTTTTTTCCTTCTGGATTTTTCGTTAGGACCCTTTTCCTTTTTCTTGGTTCTGTCTTACTCTTCGCTTGGTGTTGTAGCCCTTCCCTTCGTTGTTATTAGTTTTTTTGGCGTAGGGAGTCGCTGTGCCGGGCTGGCTGAGGTCCTGTCCTCTTTCATCTATCACTGCAGGCCCCCCGGCGCGGAAATTTTTCGCCGTTTTCTGCCTTCGGTGTTTTGAAAGGAGTTTTTACCACCTGGTCCCTGTTTAATCGAGTGATTTGCGACTCTTGGTCCGAGGGCCTCTTCTCTACTTTTGAGCGACAGTGTCGTTTTTGGTACTGGCTTCCTTAAGAAACTGTTGTCCCCTTTTCCCCCGTCCCCCTAGTTGTTTTTGCGGCTAATCTGCCAGTTTGTGCCTTTGCTTTTTCTTCTCTTCTTAGATGGTGTACCTCGTCCCCCCTTCCGTCTGGTATTCCCTGACAGGGCCGAGGCGATTAGTGTTTGAGAGCTCGCGGGAAGCCCTTTTTCTACTTTCCTCGATTTTCCCTGTCTTTACCCATGGAATGTTTTTTTTCTTTAATAGAATTTTCCCTATCATTCGTCAGGTCGTGTTTTTTGACCCCGTGGATTCCCCCGGGTTTGTTGATTTCTCTCCGCTGTTCTGCTCTCGCTTGAGGAGTAGGGATGGGCGGGTTTTCCTTTTTTTTTTTTGCGTCCGTTATTTAATCAGAGTCTTCGTTCAGAGTTAATGGTGCCTTCTGATTTGTAACCGGTTTCGTTCTCGGTTTCCCGGATGACCACTTTTTCCGCGATCGGCATGAGGACGAAGGTGTAGTTACACCGGGGCCGTGGGCAGATTGTACGCGGTCGTCTTCTAGAAACCCCTGCAACATACTCCTCCGCGCGCATTTTTGGTCTCTGGTTGCTTTTCCGGTCTCCATCCTCTCCATTGGTGCTTGTGGCCGATGTGTGAATTTAAGGCCTCCTTACCTGTTTCGATAGTTATCTTATCTTTGCCTTTGTTCAAATGACCGTTTGGCGAGGCTTGATGGATCCTTGCAATGGACTGGAATTCCTTTTCCCCTTTTTTTTCACATCGGAAATTTCCCGGGGGTGGTTCGGCACCATTTTTCATTTTTCACTTTCACGCGTTTTTTTCCCCTGATTTTTGGACCAATTGTCCTCATTACGTGCCCGCCGAGCGCCTCCTACTTGAGGCCATTTGCTCCGAGTGCGAAATGCCCCCCCCACAAGGTTCCGATGCTTTGTCCTCATCACGGTTTCCGCACCCTAAGGCCTTCTCTTCATGGAATCTGGAGGGCGTACTCTTCGTATTTTGGCTCAGTTCGCCCCCGCCCCCAGGTATGCCTCACGCGTCCCTTCTTCCCTGCAATTTGCGCTTTTTTTGGACTCCCTGAGCACTGACTGAATCGCAAGTGGACTTTGGCGTGAAACTTTTACCCCCCCCTTGTGGCTGACCCCTTCCTTTGCTTGCCTCAAATCGGTGCGAGAGTAGGGCACCCTTCCCCCCTCCCCAAACACGGGACTTCGTTTTAAATACGATTTCACGATCCCTGGGAAAATGATAGTTTCTTTGGACCCTTTCTTCCCCTTATTCTCGACTATTACCTTCTCACCTCCGAGAGAACGATTCTTAAAGTTGGCCCTCGTCTCTCTCTCCAGTGCCCAGTTCGTCTTCAGAGGGACCCTCTCCTCGAAAACTTCGCCGGAATCCCCTCTCGGTTTGACTATGGCTCATTTCTGACACTTTTTTTCTTGCAAAACGGATCCGCGATCCCCCTTTCTCCGGGTATGACCTTCTTTCGGCAGGATTCACACACAGGCAACGCGGTTCTCCCACCCTCCCAGAGGTCAACCTGGGACTAAATTTTCCTGGCCTTTCTCTTCATTTCCTGATCAAATATGTGACCCCTCCCCCCACCTGTGGCCCAACGGTGCGAGTAAAGCCAGTGTGGGCCAACGCTAAATGATCCCTACCCTCCGTTCCGATATCTACCGTGCATTTTCCCGTTATTTCGCCTGGGGCCTTTTTTCATTCAGAATGTTATTAAAAGTATGTCCTTATTTTAGCCTATCTCTTTTTTTTCTTTATATCGATGCTGCGAACCCCAAATTCCGGTTAAATGCGATAGAGTGTGGCTTCTTCGCCTATTTGGTCGTCTTGGTTAGGTAGCTTATTAACCCACTTTCCCTTCCCTTTTGTCTTGCTCGATGTCCATTCTATCTGGTATACCTCCGTGTTGTGTTTTCGTGTCTCGATGTACATCGCCCTACAATCCTTTTCCTGTGTAGGCCCGTCCTCTTCCCCAAATCAAATAGAGAAATCAGCCATCTAGACTCCCCCTTTTCCCCCCCCCGTTCCCCCATTTGTAACCAGAGTGAGGGAAAGAGCATTACAGGCCCCACTCACTTGACACCGCATATGGGGACTCCCCCTATTTCCTTTTTTTTGCCATTAGACAGGATAAGACTTGAATGTTCCTATCCCGTCCTTTCCCCTTTATTCAAGACAGGCTGATCATTTAGAGTCCCCCCCACTGGCAGTTTATCACGTTTCTCTTAAAAGGCGCTTACAAGTCTTCTCTATTTTCATCATGACTTAGCGGGTAGCCCCCCAAGAGCTCTTCATAAATTTCCCCTTAAATTCCCCAATTACTACGAGTCGAAGCGGGAGGTTAGACTTTCCTTTTTTGGTGTCATCTCCTGAATACCGCGTCTCATCTATCTTTTTCTTAAGTGTCAATGCAGCGCATGCTTCATTCCTTTTTCCCTCCCCCCCCTCTGGTCCGTCGAAGTTCATTCAAGCTTCGCAGGTCTCGGCGTGCTTCCTTCTTCGTTTCTTCCCACTCAAAATGTTCTACTGGAGTTTCCGCGACGCCCCCGCCCCACTCCTGGTCAAAACCACTTGATCATCTTTTCGCATCACTCCCCTCTTTTCTCCCCTCTTCTAAGATTTCTTCTATCCCCGGAAGTTCAAACCGGCTTTGACCTCAACATCCGTATTTCTTTAACACCCACATTACGAACTTTCCCGTGGTGTTTTTTCTGGCCCACCTATTTTTTCTTCCCCCCCCTTGAAGGTTTCGCCACCTTCAAAAGTTCTATCAGAGCACACCCTGTCCAACTGCTGCTTCTACAACGATTCCTATCTCAGCGCCATTTTGTCCTTAGTATCCCCTCCCTTAAATTGCCCCCTGGCTGGATCCCTTCACTCTCACTGACCCTTCTTAGTTAGAAGCCCTGCCTGTAAGGTCATCGACTTTCTTCCGGTATTATTACCCCCACTGCCTCGCCACTTGACTTTGCTTCCGTTTCTCTTCTTTTCTCCCTGTCCTACCTCGTCGATTCGCGTCGATGCCCGATCTCCAGTCCATTGGTCCAACACGCCGTGAAAGTTCCATGTTTCAATTGTTTCCCCCAGAACTAATGCGAGGTGACCCCTTGCACACCCCCCCCCCCGGTGGAATGGTTCATATCCCTAAAACGTCCCGGCTTTGTTTCCAATACCGCCTCTTCTCCCAAGGTTGAAACTTCAAAAACTTTTTCCGTCAAAACGTTCCTGTCCGGTAGGAGAATTAGCCTCCTCGCACAACTCCCTGGACCAACTCCTTTAGATTCAAGGTAATTCTCGAATCGACCGTTCCCCTCCCCGTCCCTTCCCCGTTTGGTCTTTCCCTTCGACCCCTTCTCTCTCGAAAAAAAGTTTCAATCGTTCCTTTGCACTGAAGTCCCGTGTCCCTATCCACACCCCCCCTTCTGAAAGTTTTTGCTGCAACACCCCCCCCCACCCTCCCTATATCATTAATAAAGCGTTTCCGCGCGCCTCTTTTCCCATCGCCCTCTCCCCCCCACTTGCGGAGGAACGACAACCTCCTGACTAGACACAGCTCTTTTCGCTTCCCCGTATCCACTTTTCCTTTCCCTCTCCCTGCCAGTGAACTGTACCGCCCTCGACATTCCCCCGTTTTACCTTCACGCGTATGACTCGAAACTCTCCGCAAGTCGGGTCCAACCGTCTTGCCTGCTCCATTTAGTCACTCGATTCCTCCTCTTTTTCCTCGTACTGAATTTACGTTCCGAACCCTATTCGCTATCTTCGAGTCCACGTCTTGATTTACGGCCTTCCTTTCCCAAAAGCCAAGACACTTCTTGCTCACAAATTCTCACATCATCGGCCTGCAAAATTATTCACGCTCTATTAGATATCCCCATGTGCCTTGCAAAAACCCATATTGCAGCCCGACTGCCCCCAAAACTTTCCCATTTTTTCTTCCCTCTCCGCCAGTAAAGTTCACCCGATCTTCTTTCTACCCCTTCTGATGGACATTTGCCAAGCCCGGAGAGATTTTTTTCTCCGTCTGAGGAACCCCGCACGATCCATTTTAATTTATTTCACCCCCACCCAGCCGGCGCCGTTAGGAACGCCTCACGCCATCAGGGATCACGCGCCTACGTCAGACTTTCAAGCCAATTGGAACCTCGCCGCCTCACTCTTCCCTCGTTTCCTCGATTCTCAAAGAATATCCCTTGCGCCTCTCGTCATCCCTTGCTGCCTTCATAGCCACATCACAAAGGACAGAAACTTCCGAGTTACGGCATCGATTTCTAAATTTCCCTCTTCCGTCGCCTACAGACACCAAGTACAATTTGACGGCCTGTAATAATAGAACTTCCAAAATCCGCGCCCCCCCCATGGCCCTCCCCCTAACGCCAGCCTGGTTTTCGATCCGTCTCTGTCCCAAAGAAGCATTCTTCATCTGAATCTTTTGTTGTTTTTTTGAGAGAGATTGAGCTTTGACTGTTGTTCAGACCGGATCGAACATGGCCAGTTGTTGGTCCTCCTCGGCTACTTCCGGTTTTATTTGTGTATTGAGGCCGTAAAGGCTTTATGTCCCTCTTTTCTAGTCTTTCCTTATCGATGCATTTTCCTAATCTTCTTCCGATGCCCGATTGGTGGCCGACAATTTTATGATGAGGCGAGGCTGGCCATTTATCTTCGTGCGTTTTTCTAGTAGCCTTTCTCGATGCTTTTCCCAAGTGGGTTTTCTGACCTTAGTTTTTAGTTCGCGTATTGAATTTGTGATGGAGTTATTTCCCCCCTTCTCTGAGGTCGTCTCCCTTCTGGGCCTGTTCAAAATTGAGATTGAGCGTGGTCTCTAGACGTTGATGACTCTTTCGCGCTTTTTTGCGAAATGGTCCTAGATATATCTTCCTGTCTTCGTGAACGAGCAGGCGGCGCTGAAAAGTCGGAATTTTCCTGCATTCCGTTTTTTAGAATGATTTTTAACTCCATGGTCCCCCTTCATCTACTGATTCTCTTTTTTTCCTCTGACTCTTGGATCGACGGTGATGAACCTTGTAGGTAAGTTTGCCGTAAATAAATCTCTTTCTCCTGTCACAGTCATCCGTTCGTTTTTTTCTAGGCGATGATTCCTCCCGTTTGTTCGTCATTCGTCAGTGAATGCGATGAATCGATGTACCTCGGTCTGTTAATCCCTTGAGCGTTTTGTAACTTCTCTTTTAGATTTCTTGATGCTCGCGTTTATTCACGCGGGTTCGTCACCCCCCGATGTCCCTCCCCTTCGTGTCAATGCCTTTTCTTATGAAACCCGAAAAGATTCTTTTCTCCAGGGGTGTTGCTCCCCATTTTGCCTTCATTAGGGGGATTTAGAGACCCCTCTTTCCGGATAATGCGATTCATTCCTCTTTTTGACGTCGCTTTCTTTGTGCACTTTTGTTTTTTGGAGACGAGTTGCAGCGCAGAACAGTTTAGTTTCGATGTGTTGTAGATTAATTTGGTCTGGCGTCTTCTTCGGCGTTTGACCCCTTTTTCTCTACGGCAGGTTTTTCCTTTTCCCCCACAGTGGAGGGAGTGTAAAGCGGGAAGGGGCGATTTTCATCCCCTTAACTCTCTCCTCAGATTTTCCAGTAAGTGGTTTGTAGTGCCATTCTCCCCTGTATCTACCGCACCTTTTTTTTGGCCTCTCTTTTTGATTATGCCCCTGTTAGTTTGACTCTGAGAGTTTCGACATTTTTGCTTCCCCCCCAGGAGGATTTTTCCCCTGCCCGTTGGACACAGGAATACCTGGCCAGGGTCACATCCCTTTCTTCTGCATTTCCTTTCCTTTGAAAAGTAAATGATGGATTCCGCCCTTCTCTTTTTGGTTTTCCCTTCCCTAGAAATAGGCCTTTCTCTCCGACAACCCCCCTTTTTCCACCCTTCTTCCTTGATACGGAAGTTCTCTACAAGACATCTCCTGTGTGTGTCACACCCTTTAGACCCCTTTTTCAAGTCCTTTACCGACTTTTTTCCTTTCTTCCGGAGGACAATTTCTTCTTTCGTAGTGGTCGTTCGCAGCCCAGTTATCTAACAAGTGAACGGCGATTCCTGTTGCAATTTCGTCTCTTTATTCTTGCCTGAGCAATGACCCTTCCCGACCTCCGCAAAGTGTAAGTTGGGGGTCTCAGGTAGCTTAACCCTTTTGGTGAGCCCCTACTTGGCTTTTTTTCACCACCTTTCCTTTCGAGTAAACTTGGCCCATCAAAGCCCAAACACGTAGTGGAAAGGTTCCCTTAAAGCTCGTTTTGTTCTGACCTCCTTGTTTCCCTTACTGCTCCGAAGCTCTTTCCTTGTTCGACATCAGGTCTTTTCCCTTCCCCACGGCAATTTGGTGCCCTCTCCGAGCTCAGTTCTCACATGGATTCAGAGGTCCAAGGATTTCCTTGAGATACTACCTTCCTCCCCTCGAGCCCTTTTTCCCGTTCTGATGTTGACTTTCCCCCCAGGCAAATGGGGGGTCTTGCCCCAATCAAGTTACTTTGTCTTTTTTGAGAGGTCTCCCGGTATCATAGCTAGGCCTTCTGTTACCCCCCCCCCTCACTCTTTGTACTAACCCGCTTCAGTCGAGGAGGATAGTTTTCTTTCTCTTATTGCTGGAATCTCGGGGCTGTCCCTCCCCCTTTGAAAAACTTAAATGAAGCCAATCCTGAGTTATTTACTGTCCCTTTTTTTTTTCTCAACCGTTGCGTCCTGCCAGTGTGTGAGAAAGCTTCCCCCCCTCTATGGATTATGCCCTTTCCCCCTTCCTGGTTCCTTCCTTTGAATGCAATTTTTCGGGTTCTCGTGCCACTCTTCATATATTTTATTCCCCTTTATGACGGGTTCTATATAGATCTTTTTTGGCATGTATGATGAGCCTTTCGCTGTAACACTCTTCAGCGTGGGGACTCATGTTTTCTTTGGTTGTCTGCGTTGACCCCCTTTTTTCTCCTCTTTCAGGGCGCGGATTACCAAGGACCTTACCATGATGTACTTGCGCGATTAATAGAGTCTATTTTAATCCTAATAGTGTTGTTTTGCGATTAATCTTTATCATACAAATTTACTTTTTTTTTCCACGGTTGCCTCCGCGCTCCGCCCAAACGCGCCAAACCCGTGGGCCCTTTCCTCCCCTCCCCGAAGAAATGTCAAACCCGTGATTTGTTAAAAGTCCCAGCCTTAAAGCGCACATACATGCCAAAACTCAGTCTTCCCCTCCGCAATAATTGTACCCTTTAATATTTCTCTCGTTTGAGCCCCTTCTTCACTCAATGTTCTCCTAAACTTCCTGCCGGTCAGTGAATCCTTTTTTATTTTAATTAGCTAGCCACACTACTGTTCTGTGCTCCTCCCTTTTCTCCTGCCACTTCGGGTCACCTGCTTCCTGCCTCATCTTTCCTTATCATTGATTCTTTCCGGGGGACAGCCCAATAGACCCACTACGCAAAGAGAGTCGGAATATGTCATTCTCTCCTTTCGCCTGGTGGTTGGTTTTTATTTGTTTGCTTTACCCCCCTTTTTTAATACTTTGAAGCAAGGTAACCTTTCCTGCGTCAAAAAATTTGGTTTTCAGGTTTTTCCACTGAACCCCCCATTTCAGAGAATCCATGGAAATGTAAGTTGATCGGAGTGGTTATTCCCCGTAATCTTTTTCCTTCCCCGATTCCTGTCTCTTGGCTTGAACTGGAGCTTCTTCTCGAACCTTCCCCCTTTTTCCCCCTTTTGTTCTCCCATCCCCCTCTCGACAGCCAATACCCCCCTATCCGGAAGTCGTAACCCGGCTAATGCCCGACCATATCCTTCGGATCTTTCAATCCAGGATCTCACGTCCGTTCCTTGTCGATTTCTGCACTTTTTCCACTCTGTGTCCTTCCCCATCCAAGGAGGTTTCGCCAAAACCGTTTTCCCAGTTTTTTCCCCGAGAAAAAAACTTCCCCTTTTTTATCGCCGTGTCATCCCCCTCACATCTCTGCACATTGCCGCGGAGCCGTCCCGCGTCAATTTTGTTATATCTGGTCCGGCCCTAAAAGGAATCAAAAGCTTCCCTCCTTTCGCCTCCCCATCCCCTCTGACAACCTTCCTTGGCGGTCCTTCCGTTTATTCTTCCAACCAAGACATTTTTGAAAATTTCTCGGAAGTTTTTCTTCCTCCCGGGATCACCCCGAGTCATCTGATCGTCGATCCGAGTATATCCATTGTTCCAACACCCTCCTCTGGGAAATTCTACCCTCTTTTCCCGCTTTTCGCCAGAAATTGACCCTTTCCCCGCACTCAACGTTCCCAGTTCAAATCCTCACCCCATGCACGTCTTTTGACAGAAAAAGAATCGTTCGTCCCCTTCATTTTTTTTCATCCTAAATCCCTTTGCCTTCAATAAAATCCTGAGACCTATTTCTGTCGGATCAAGTAGAATGGAAACCCCCCCATTTCCAAGGGAGAGATTCATTTTGGCCCTGGCTTTTTTTCCCAGTTATATCTTCTACAACAGGATTACCCTTACCTCCCCTTTCTTCCTTCCGATTCTTTTAAGTTAACGACCGAAGCCCCCGAAGCACGCTCCCAAGCCGTTTGAACGTACATCGTCCCCCTTTTTTCCCGCCTCTGCTTTTCTCTTTTAACGTAGTAATACAAACAGTCGCCCTCCCTCTTTCTCTCCTTCTCAAGCAGGAAAGACTCAACCGGTTTCCTTTTACACTCCCCCAGTTAGTACACATAACCAAACTGGTGCTTCCTGCATTCCCCCCCATCCCTGACAACTTAACCTCCCGAAGCCTCTTTTTTCTATTTCAAAATGCCCTTCCACTTTTACATTTCCTAATCCGCCCCGTTCACATCAGAACAGAAGTCCACACCTTGAGACCTTCCCCTATTCAATCTCGTCAACCTCTCCCGAACACCTCCCTTCTGAAACTCTCCCTAAATAGTCCCAGGTTAAGAAAGGACTTCCAGTACGCTTCCCGAACCCTCTCCTTAACTAAGCCCTTACGAAATACTTGCAATAACCCACGAAATTCGCATCTGATCGTTAGGGACAAGTATTCAAAACCTCCGATTGATTTTCTCCTCCCTTTACCCCCCTCGCCCCCATTCTTCACCCCCTTCCGCCTCCAACACCTCTGCCGACTTCCTCCAGGATCCGCCTCTCTCATGCGTCCTCAAGCGCAGCACACTTTGGGCCCTGGTCTTTCCCCCGGATCGACCACACCCTACATTTTTACCCCCCCCCTCCCCCACGTACAACGAACTTGCTGCAAACCCCC
>Ga0179593_1314040_pt1 | contig 23753 bp, 26 predicted proteins | sample CZODoug2_1_08_16_FD_185931 | JGI IMG/M metagenome (GOLD analysis project Ga0179593, IMG submission 185931) | Vadose zone soil fungal communities from Angelo Coast Range Reserve, California, USA - CZODoug2_1_08_16fungal (PacBio error correction) | ecosystem: Environmental > Terrestrial > Soil >... | reverse complement strand
TCCTTTCTTGATCCAATTCGAAAAATTTTACTCTACGTCCGGTTATGAGGGTTAGCTCTTATCTCCCCTATTTTTTTGGATCAACTGTGACGCCGACACGCCTTTCAGAGTGATTTCTGGACTTTACAGGTTCTGTAGAGGAATGTTTCCCTTTCCTCTTACGCCTCCCTTGGCGTTTCCCGTGGCGACCCCAGGCTTTTTGAGTGCTTTTTTTTCTCTAGAGGTTCCCGATTTCTTATAGTGTACCTGTAACGTTTCTGTTTCGCCTGATTCGTTACCTTGAGATCCAGAGCCGTCCCCCTCCACAACACGCACGTGCTGCACTTTTTCTGTCCTCAGCAGCTTAAGCTTCTCCTTTTCGACGAACGTTTTGGGAGCGCTCTTTTTTCCGGCTGCCATCAGGAGTAGGAACCGTTTTTTATGTTTAACCTCCTTATCCTTTTTAATCAGCGGAGTGATACACTTTTTGGTGCGCGTGATAATGTGGCGCCTACACTCTGCTATGCCGGTTTTTTTTCGTCATTAGAGTTGCATAGACTCCCCACGCTTTTTGTAATATTGTATGTTTTTTTGCACCTCCCTTTCTTTTTTGCTTTTTTACAGATTTTCCTCTGCCTCCGCTCAATAGCATGATCCCCTTTACCCTCTTCTGCTTCCGAACCTTGACAGTCTCCACTGTTTCTTTTTAGATTACCCTTACTCTTTCGGCTTTCGGTCGCCGATCTAGTAGTTTATCTTTCAGTTGTTCCTCCAGCGAAGATAAAGTCTGCTTGATTCCTATTCTCCCTATGCAAGTTGACTTTTCCCTGTCTTCATCCTTTTTGTTCTTTGATTTCGCGGATAGCTTTCTGCCTTTCGTCCTTAGGAGCTCGGCCGCACAGAGCGGTCTTTCCTTTTTGGAAAATTCGACTGCCGGTTCCTTTGAGACCCGCCTTCCTTGTCCAGCTTTTTTTTTTTGACACCCATAAGTTGCCCGTTTGACCGTCCTCTTTTTTTCTTGGCCGACGAAGGGCGTTCCCGGCGTCCCTCTTCAAACTTTCGGCGACCTCTTTTCGAAGGTGGTCAGATTATCTCTGTGCCGAGGTCTTTTTTTCCTGTTTGGCGTAAATTCTCCCTCTTGCAAGCCCTTCAGGTAACAGACTCTTCCTCCTTCGTTCCGGCTCATACATTTCAAGGTTTTTTTTCTGGGACCTTCCTTCTTTTTCCCCTAGCTTGATGTGATTCTTTCCATGTCAGGGTTTTCAGTTTTTCGTTCCTATTTTTAAAGTGCGGCCATTTAGAGCTTTTAGTCATCTTAGTAGTTTTTGATTTTCGTTTTTCAGGTCTAACGTTGTATTTTTTTTTTACTCTGCATGACTCGGAGCGGTGATTCGCCCTCTTTACGAAGAAGTTTTCATTTTGCCTCCTCTTCTTTGTCTTTGGTGCGCCGTTTCATTTGGAATTCTATGTTTTTCTTGCAACTTGAATCCTCTAACTGTCTCAGTGCTTCCTCTTTCACGAGTTAATGGCCGGCCAGCTTCTCTCGCCTCCGAGCCAGGCGGTTTTTTATCTCCGGCCTAACTTTTCCTCCATTTGAGACTTTTTGCCCATGTGACCTCCTATTATTGTTTTTGGGAGATCTTGATCTCCTCATTTCGACCTTTCTTCGTATCGAAACCCTTTGGACTTTCTCCCCCGAGACTCTCAGGGCAAGTAGGGCCTTAGCTGACCTGAGTTTTTTATTATCTTTCTTCTGATTTTTAATCTGACCTTTCTGCGTTATCCAAGCTCCGCAATTCCGACTAGTATATGGCTCTTCTTGGAGTCCGATGACCCCGCTCAAGTAATTCTTCACTCCTCGCGCGTTTTTTCGTGAGGCTTTTCCATTATACACTAGCACGTCTAGGTTGATTCTGTAGGTAGCCTTTTTCTCCTTTTGGCATTTTCCCCTTTCTTTCCTTTTTGCCCCGTCTCTCTTTTAACCCATCTTTTTTTCTTTTCTTTTCGGATTTTCTTCCCCCTCCTATCCTGATATTTGCACTTCCCTTTCTCCATGGTTTTTATTCTAAAGTATTGGGGGATTTTTCTCGACCCCCCCAAATCCGCACGACCCCAGCCACCGCTTTTGCGTGAATCTATATTACGCTTCGGTGTGCAGCGGCACGACAGATACGTTTAGTAAATCCCTAATCCGGCCTTTGTATTTGTTTTAGGAAGCAGGGTAGTCCTAGATCCCTTCCCTCTGCATTCTACGTGTCGAGGTATTTTTTCCTCTTTTCCTTTTTTTGAGTCTGTCTATTGGTAAGGCCTTCCACTTTTTCTCCCCGAAGCATCAGAACTTGACGACAATTCCCTCTCCCCCCTCATGTAATCTGTTCTTGTTTCATTTCGTCACTCTTCTTGCTCTTTGATATTCATAGAGCGCTTTTACTTCTTGTCTCGGATTGGAGACGGCCAAGATTCATCCAGAAGGCTGATTTTCCACGGAAATCTCCTAAGAACTGAGTTCTTTTTTCAACCCAGCTGTCTTGCCTACCACCCTCATAAGCGCTCGTATTAGTTTAGGACAAACGCTTTCTGCTCGTTTTTATCCCCTTCTTAGCTAGGAGTACGCCAAACCTGGCTCCATACCATTCAATCGTCACTCCCCCTTCGGCCGTAGTTGAATGTGTTGAATCCTGCTTCGCCTGCCTGATTTTTAACTTTTCTTAGCCGTAAGAATATCCACTGCTCGTGAATCAATCAGATAGCAGTTTTCTCCTAAATCTGTGCCAACTTAAATTTCTTTTTCTGTGAGCCGGACTCCTTCAATTTGAGCCTTTACACTTTTTTTGTTTGTTTTCTGTCCCCAAAGGGAAGAATTAAGAGAGTGTTTTCCACTTGGCACTCTCCCCTCCTTCGCATTTAATTTTGAACACAGCTGAGTCCCTATTTTCTCGTGGTCAGGAATTTTCCCTGCGTTGGCCTTTTCCAAGCGTTTCCTTTTAACGGGTCTCTTTTTGGAGTACTTTTTTTCTTTTGTTCCTTCCCCAGGTTCGACCGATCCGGTCGTGATTATAATTTCCGCACTTAAAGACTTGTCTTTTCCATATGCTTCTTCTACGGAAGAAAGGCAGTTCTGCATGCGATCTATAACCTTCGGGTTTCCCCTTTTTTCTCTCGAGGGATGCGTTTTCTGCCTCGTCGGGACGGAGCATTCTTTTTCATTATGATCCAACCCTCCCTGCATGCTCTCTCGCATTCCAGACTGGCACGTAAATCTTTTTGGTTCCGCTTTTCCTTTTCGTTTTAGTTTACGCGTGCTCTTTAGCCTCATTGAGTAGACGAGGCAGTTCACAAGAGACTTGCCAAAAACAACTGGCAAATTTTTTTCCTGTCAAGATACCTTCTTTTCACGATGCTTCGTTACTTAAGAGATTATTGCGACCTGACTATTCCGGATTCTGTTTCCCTTTCTATTTTCCCCCCCTTTTCATTAGGACTTTTTCCCTGATTGGGCGCGGACTTTTTTTTTAGGTCCCTTTTAATGTAGGGGTTGCCTACTCGATGTTGGCAGCCCCCCTCGGTCGAGACAGTTTTTTTTTAAACGTTTCCCTTTCATCCAAGGATTCCTCTCGACTATTTCTTTGATCTAGGAGGAGTTCGCTGTGCAGACAAGTTTTACGGTGGTGCTGCGGGTATCTGTCTTAGACCGGTCCCGAAGGCCTACCTGCCTTGTCCCAAAACCATGTCGAAGATACATAGAAGATATCTTTTACCTCTTTAATTCAAAATTTTCCGAGTGGCCATTTTTTTTTTTCTTTTTTGGTTGTGGGTAATCCAGTTCATGAGGCTATTCCCTGGGACTTTCCCCCGTACCCAAGCACTGGACCATTCACTAAGTCGCGTCGGTGTCCAGGCATTACATTGATTCCATCCTGGTCTCTTTGGTTTTTCCAGGGACGAGTATTCTTTCCCCGGATTTGTCATGTTTTGTGTCCCTCCTGTTCAGATATAACCTTTTTACGAACACGTTCCCTTTGCGCGGATGCTTCAGGTTATTTTTTCCATGAGTGAATATCACCTCTGCCGCTGGGAATAGTGCCTTTTTGAGCGCATTTTTTCCGATTTTTCTCAAGCCCTTCCTATTTTTTTCGAGTCACGCCGTTTACAACCAGCGTGAAAGACTCCGTGTCTTTTTTTTGGAGTGATCTCTGTCGTTGGAGGCGGAACCTTCTTTCCCTCCTTGTTCCTTTGACCCGACAGCCATCCGGATAGGGCTCGAACGAGATTTTCTCTCTTTCATGCTCACATAACTCCAGCTGCATTCGGTCACCTATTTTTTCGTTCTTCCTTTGTTATTGCTTCAGATCTTTTATCCTGGCAATGACGCGGAGAATTTGATTTTGACCCCCCCTTGCGCACAGTATGAGCTTTGAATAGATCCTCCCTTTTTTTTTTCAATAAGTCTTGGGTGGGGGGGACTTCCCTCGGAGCTCTTTTCTTTGCCCTTTCCCCGTAAACCCGGTCCATCCCAGTTGTGGCACGTCTTCAGTTTTCATTTTAGAAGTTTGTCCGGTCTTTACTCTCCCTCAGGCCTGTGCGCTACCCATTTTCCCCTTTCCTTTTTTACTTCAATAATGACTTGGTTTGGTTGGATCTCTCTTTGTGATTGCGCTTCATTGCTTGCTTCGAGATCAAGGGTAAGCTTCTATCGCTGGAACGTTACGGGCCTTCACTATCTGAATGACTTTTTTGCCTGAATGTCCTTTCGTATTTGCACGACAGCGCGTCGTTCCCCGTTCCGTCACACAACCTGGCTCTTTCCCCTTGCTCTTTATTCGAGGACGCCCCGGCCCTCTTATTGTGCGCATTTTGTGTCACTTCTCTCTCGGCACTGGCCAGTAAGGGTTTGCCTTATTTTCTTATCGTAGTTGCCGGCCCATTATCACGGAGCTAATTTAGTTCTGCTTCTTGTTTTGTTGCCATGAAACGGCCGCGTCCTTGATTTAGTCGCCCGGAGTTTCTTTTTTTTAAAGTCTGCTACCGGCGGTTGCCTCCCATGGGCCGACCCATGTTGGTTCAAGCCGCTTCCCTCCCTGTACCCAACGAACACCGGTGCGTCTTTTTTCGTTTTTTTGTTTGAAAATGATTTAATAGAACATTAGGGATCCTGATTTCGTTCTCGACATCAGGCTGAAGTTATGAGTCCTTTTCCGGTCATTTCTCTCTCTTTTCTAGGAAGTTTATTAAGCATTCCTCGTCAATATTGTGTGCCTCTGTTTTTTTCCTCAAGGTTGATGATCGCAGTTTTCCGACAGGTCTGCTTTCTGTGAGGCTCTTTGTTTCTTATGATGACCAGCTTTCCGAGTCAATTTTTTTTTTTTTTTCTTTTCCCCTCCTGGTGTTCAACCTTATCTTCCGGGGGATTTGGTTTGGGTGCTTTTCCTTCCTCCCATCATCTCCGCACCACCAGAACGGATCGCCGGTCACTTTCGCCCAGCTGTCTTTGCTTGATTTTTTCCTGTTGATATGATTTGTACTGTTGTTTCCCTCGTGGTACTCTTTTCTAGACGGAGCCTCAAGTTAGCCTCCAACATTTTCTGCCACCCTCCTTTTCCCCTAAGCCGGTCTTGCCGGTTTGCCGTTGAAGGTAATTGCCCCCTTCTCCTCTCTTTTTAGGGAGACGTCCCCTCTCTGCGACGTCCTTCGGTACGCAACTTCTTTCCCCTGCGCCCCCCGTTCCCGCTCCATCAATTTCTTCCTTTTTTTAAGGTCTTTGAGCGCTTACCCTTTTCCGCAAACCAATTTCTTCCGGTGCCCGTACTTATTCGATCAAACCTTCCAAGACCTTTGGCCCTTATGGCTGGGTGGATCCTTTTTTCTCTCTATTGTAGTTTCCGCTCGTGCCTTTTTTTCTCAAGTTTTCCGTAGATTTTAGGGATTTCGTCACCAGCAGAACTTTGTCGCGCACGGGCGTGGGCGCTCTCCCCAAGTCCGTTTGCCCCTCGGTATTCTAGTAATGCCATATTTACTTGCGCAATGACTTTTCACTCGACACGTTTGTCCTTTCTAGATCTTACCATCTCAACCTTCATTGTCCCAGTATCCAATTCTCAGGTTCCCCCTTTTCTCTCTATTTTCAACCCCCCGTTTCCTTCTTTTCAGCCTTTCTTTTTTTGAGTACGGCACCTTGGCCATGTAATACCTTGTCTGTTTCTGTTTTTGTGGCTTCTTCCTTCGACCTCCCCCCTGCGCTCCTTCTACTGAAACTTTCAACCAGAAGGTCAAAGGGAGTCCGGTTTTTCTGTCAAGGAAACAGCTGGGTCCGGGGCCTCCGAAGGTCTGTTAAACCTGCTCTACCCCGGTTTGAGTGGGTCACAGTTGGAAGATTTTTCTCTTTTTCAGTTAGTCGTGTCTATCATTCTCTCGCGTTAATTGGCCATGGCTCGCGACAGGTTCGTCCCTCCCGTCCGATGAAAGACTTCAAGCCTCCTTTATCCGTCCTTTCACCCTTTCCCCTTTTTTTAAGGTGTTTCCTTTTGCCTCACGGCGAGTCCTTTTCCCCACCACAGAGATTTACTGTTAGAGTTCGGCTACAATGTCTTTTCTTCAGCCTTAATGAATCTTTTCTAACCGCGGATGCTTTAGTCATTTCCTTTCTCCTTTCTTAGGCGCAAGGACGATTGACCTGGTTCGGTATTGGCCCCGTTCTCCTTTCTCTTCGGTGCCCGACCCTAGGCGAAGCCCCTCTTTTCTGCTTTCCCTGCTGCGAGATTGTAGCGCTTTTTTGTTAGAATGTGGCGAAGAGTTTGACCATGCCGCTGTCTGAGTCTTTTTTCCTTCTCAACTCCTTTGGTCCTTCTCGCGCTTGAGTCCCTTTTTAGCCGAAGTTTCGGTTTTCTCCCTCTCGTAGGGTGTCTCCCCCTTTTAATTTGCTTTTCGACTTCCATTTCCCGCTCTCTTCAAGCGATTTTTGCTCTTTATGGTTAGCGCTTTCTTGTCGGTAGGAAGTTTTCTTTTTAGTACAACCTCCTAGCGCTCTCGTAGGACTTTTTCTTCCCTTCTAGTATCTGGCGCTTCCGACGCCGAGATTTAATATGGACATTTTTTTCCATCTCCCGTCATTTTCTGACCGCTCTCTTTATTTGACGTTCACAGGATGAGGCCCCGTGTTTTCTCTCTCTCAAGACCTTTTTTCCTTTAGTCCTTCCCTTTTTATACCCGGAATCCGGGACTTTTTGGTGAAGCAAACTGGAGGACACGTGACTAAATTTCTTCTCTGGCAAGTGGGTCTTCCCTGTTCCTCTTCTTTTTAGAGTGACTTCTTTTTCTTCCCAGATCTTTTTCTATTTGCCTTCCACAGGTCGAAAGTGAGGATTCCCCCCCATCCTCCCCCCGTCTTTTTCGGTTTCCTCTCCATTAAACCTGCCCCCCATTTCTTCCTCCCTAGGAGAGTGACAGCTCTATTACTCTCCGTTTTTTCAGCGGCACGAACCTCTCTTTTCTTTTCCTAATATATCGTCGCATTCTGATTTCTTTTTTCTCCACAGTATCTCTTTCTTCTCGTTTTTGACCCCCCTCCTGAACTCACCCACTTCTTCCGCGTCTCGTTTTCCGTCTTCTCGACTTTAACGGAAAGTCGGGATTTTCAGGACCTTTTCAGAGGTTCGAACCCTCCTGCCAGTTTTTTCCCATGCTCGAACGATTTCCAAGATTATGGTAATTTCTTTCGGTCGTAATTTTCCCCTTTTTCCGCTGTCGAAGTTAGCTTTCTACCTCCGCCTCCTCTGTTTTGTGTCGCTCTCTCTTCTCGTTCTTCTTAGGGCCTCTGGAAGCTGAAGGACCTCTCCGCTGATTTCTTTCCTCGTTCCCCGAAGGCTTGATAATATGAAAACGGTTCTCCACCCACTCCTACTAGGATTCGAGATTCTCCTAAGTGACCCTGGTTTTTTCCTCCTAGGGAGGACCAATCCCGATCTTGATCGCCGTTTCGTGCCGAAGTCTCCCCCAATACCCCCCCATTTTTTAAACTCCCTTTTCAATGTTGCCCCGTCGCTCCCGACTTCGAGGCGGAGTTTTTAATTTTCCGTCCTTTTTTCCGATCGACAATGACAGATTTGCTTTGCCTTTTCTGGTCCCTTCCTTTTTTAAGCGCCCTACCCCCTCTTTGAGGACAAACCCTGCCCCCTTTTCTCTCTTGTTAGCACCTCGCGGCCCCTTTAACTTCTTTTTCTTCATCCTCACCCCCCCCCCTTTCTCTCTTTCAATTACTTTTTTCTTTTCGCGATGATTGAACAATGAAGCGGCCGACGCTTCCTTTGACTGAGAGCTCCTAGAAAAAGTTTTCGTCTTCCCAGACTTACTTTCCTTCCGTTCTTTCCCAGAACTGTTTCTTCCTCTCTTCCGGAGGGCAACGGGGCAAAGCCTAAATCCCCCGTCTTCTTTTTGAGTCACTTTCCGAGTTTCCGCGCCTTTTTCTTTCCCCCTCTCGGACTTTCCTTTTCGCATCCGCACGTGATATCACCTTTTTTTCTTCTGAGATCTTCTGCCAGCAGGCGCTGCTCCCTTCCTTACCCCCCCCGGTTGGATCAGCAATTTTATCCCTTCGCGGGCTTATGGTCTATACGTTTTTTACTTCCATTTCTCTTTAGTTCATTCTCCCGTAATATCCGTTTCATGAAGCGAGGCGGTAAGATTTTTTCCCCCTCCCCTGTCCCTCTGTTGGGTTCCTCCCTGGGCGCCGTACTGTTCCGTTACTCCTCGCCTCTGTATCGTATGCTCTTTTATTCTAGCCGTTTCCCAGTTCCTTCCACCAAATTCAATGTCGGGGACGATCGCCACTACATGATCAATCTTTTGGTACGTGATTACTGCACTATTGGGATTTTTGTCTTCTCAGAGGATTCCTCCACCGTATAGAGACACCACCTCCCTTTCTCACGAATTAGCGACCTTCCCCGGATTATTTTCTTTATAGGGAAGCATGTCCTAGTCCTATCTTGTGCAGACCTTTCGCAGCCTTCCTGATGATCTCCCGCGCCAGGCGCCTACTTCTCCTATTCTGAGATTTCCCTTGTATCTTCTTTTTCTTTCCTCCTTTGTGAATGCCGTTTATTTACCTTTTCTTCCCCTAAAGTGATCGACTTTCATTATTCCCCCCTTTTACGATAAATATCACTCCGCTATGTCTCAATAACTCCTCTTTTTCCCCTGACGAGAGTTCCTAGAGGAGTTCTTCGATTTTTAGTCCCTTCCACCAAACGGAAAGAATTAAACTCCCTCGGCTCTGCTTCTTTAAAGGACCATTCAGCATCTTTTCTCTCAGGGAAGATTTCTTCACTCCAACGTACAGGTGTTGCACCTTTTTTTCTTACCCTTATCCCCTCCTCCCCATCCCTTTATGGCTTTCTTTTTTTGACTTCTTCACGTTGCTTTTTTTTAATCTCCCTGGGGTTGATCACCTTCGGGTTCTTTTATTTCGTTGATCTCGTTTCTTCTCTAAGAATCCCCCATATCTTTTCGATGAACGTTCGTTTAACGTTTCACACTTCCTTCCCCCTCTTTTTGCGGTTAAGTGGCACGATTTGCGTAAACTTTCTCCCCTTGCCTTGAACTAATTGATGGACCTGCTCCAGCCAGTTTTTAAGTCTCCGGATTGGAGTCCCGTTCCCCCTCTTCTCCCCCAGCAAGCCTTTTGAAGCTTTTCCCCTCTATTTCTGTCGCCGAGAGGAGCAAGAGCTACGACATCGTCTACATTCTTCCCACTCTTTTTTTGTCTTTTCGTACGTTACCTGAACTTTTTTGGAACTTTTCGTCTCCTCACCTTTAGGCGGATTCCCCCACCATCCCGGGTTACGGGGATTTTCTTTTTCTAGGTGCATCCCCTTACTCTTCATCAAGTTTCTTGGCACGGGTGCTCGATCCTTTCCCTTCTACGCGTCTTTCCGTTGTCACAGACAGCTATGACTCTTCCCCTCATATATATCTACCTCATCTCCGTGTTGTGATCCTCCTTTCTCTTTCGGGGTCAGGCGTTATGGCTATTCGATGATCAAGCCCTTGCCCATTTTTTCTACGTGAGGGGTATTCCTTTTTTTCTCCCACTTTTTTTCCTAACTGTACGGTCGGCCGTATTCCAAACGCAAAGACAGCTTCGTCCCCCCCTTTCCCCCCTTTCGCTTTCCCCTCCTCCGAGGTGCGGCTACCTGCCCTGGACAGCTTTCATCTTGCGCACCCCTTCGGCCAAACTAGCTTTTTCTTCCTTTCCCCCTCTGAAAGGACCCTCTTGTTGAGCCTCTTTAGCGTTCCCTCCCGAGAGGCGATTCCCCCGCGGTCCTTTTTCTTTGGATTGGGCCCCTTTCATGAAGCCCTTTTTTTTTTTTCTCCCTCCCCTTCATTTAAGGCTTTTGTTTTTTTCCTTTTTGGAAAGGCTGCATCCCTTTTTTTCTGAACGAGATAACCGCCCTCTTTTCCATCCCTCGTTGCTCACGGACTTTTTTCCCCCCCCCTTTTGTTCGAAAGGAGTTAATCGCCCTGCTCATATTTCGTTTATGAGATCCATTGATTTAGTGCGATACCTCTTTTTTTGCTCTACACTCCTAGTCTTTACTTTCCACGGGGCTCCCCCTCTGTCTACTAAAGATGCCCCGATTTGTTTTTTCGTCGAGAAGTGTCTTGCCCAGTTCTTCCCCCCTTTACTGTGTGATAGAGTTACTTGAATCGGACTTTCCAAATGCCTCTTTTTTCTTTTTCTGTGAGCCTTCATGTGAAGTCCTTTACAGGAACTATTCTGTTGACCGGTGGCTTGCTTTCTTTTTTTTAACCCTTTGAGGGTAGATGCCCGCATTAAGCGTGCAGCGACTTTTCTGTCCTTTTTTCCTCTTTTCTTGATGAATTTTTTTCTTCAGCTTTTTTTTTCTATATTCGAAAGGTTGTTCATGTTGCAATCTATCTCTTTACCTGAGGTCCCTTCTACATATCATTCGACGAGTCACCCGTAACGTTTAGAATCTCGCGACGAGATTTATTTTTCCCCCCACTTTAGGCATACTAGGTCCTTTTTCCCCTGGTGGTCTTTCTCTCTATTAAGGTCTCAATTTTTTTCCCTTCCCTGCCCGATGAAAGTTTAATCCCCCTGACAAATTATTATTTCTTTTGATCCGGCTTTTTTGTCGACGTTTTGCGCATAACCCCTCCTTTATTGGTTTTACCTTCTCTCGGCAGCGCTCCCCACCCCTTTTGGATGTCCTTTGCTTTGTTGTGCCGAGGTGCCCTTGGCGCGATTCGGGATCTTGCCCCCGTCGTTCAGACCCCCAGCTGTTTTATACCCTGCTCATCCTAAGAGCTCGCCAGTTCAGCCCGGAAGACGTACCTCCCAGCTAATTAGTGCATGCTAGCCCCCTCCCAGTCGGATTGCCCTCGTTAAGGACCGCTACGTATTTAAGCTTTCCTTGCTCCCTTGAAGCTCTCTCAAGTCATAATTTCTCTGTCGAAACCGATTCTCTGCCTGTCGGACCAGGTCCTTTCCACCTTTTCTCTTAACCATGGAGCGCGATTTCTTTCTGATTTGATGTATTCTCTTCCTTTCTCAATGAGCATCGCGTTTTCCTGCGGAGGACCTGCCGCTCTTTTTCTTGCGCGAAGGCCGGCCCTTAGGACCAAAGCTGAGGCGTTGCCCCACTCTTCAATGAACCTTCCCCGGGGCCCGATTCGGCCCACTTTGCGATAACCCCTGGCGTTTCCCCCCAGTACCCTTTCTTTTCCACGCTTTTTTTCCTGTGGGACTCTCCTCTTGAGACCCTGCTCGCGCATTGGACATCTTAGTCTTTCCCCCTTTTTGACCATCGCCTCCCCCCGGCATTTTTCCTTAGCATATCTTCTTCGTCCTTCCAATGTTAAACTGCTTTTCCGTCTTGGCGAATGTTTGCCGTGCGGTGTTTTTCCATAAGGATGGTGATCGAGGTCGTCTAGCTTGTTTTTTGTTGTTGGGCTATCTCCTCGCGTGATCAAAAGCGGGTTCTCGTCTTCACTAGCCGCTCGCCACCTTTCTCAGAGTCTTTTTCCCTTGAAATGTTTTCTCTTAGGTCTTTTTCTTTCTTCTTGCGTAGATGTGCTTACTACCTCTCTCTGCCCTCTGTTTCCTTGCTTTGCAGAGCGATTAGCCTTTTCTCCTTCTGTTGGAGCGTGCGTGCTCTATTTCCCCTTGGTCTTTTTTTTCCTTAGCCATTTATCCTTCTTGAACATAGAGTTTTTTTCGCGTCAGTCTACCCGTCTTTTCCCTCTTTCGACCAGCGGTTTTCTGAAGGCCTCAGGCTTTGTGCTGCTTTCCCCCTCCGTGCCCCTGCGAAGGAATATCATTTTGCTTTGGCGATATGGGCTATGGTTTGCATGTTGGAGTAGTTTATTTGGATATTTTCGTAATCGTATCCACTCCTCTCCGGAAAGTGTTTCTTGGGCTTTAAATCCAGTCGCTCCCCCCCCCCCCCCCTGTGACGTCTTTTTTTTATCCTGGAAATGAGGCCGCCCCCTCTTTCTCCTTATATGGTTCCCTAAAGGCTAGGGTTGTTTTCTTCTCATCGCGCCCCTTCCTCTTGTCTTTTCTTTTCCCAGGCATGTTCCCGTTTCGTTCCTCACAATTAACGTGTCGTGAGGTCCGGTTTCCCCGCCTCCCCTTTTTTGCGACTTGGAAAACTCCTCTTTTTCCTTGGGCCGCCATGACCCTCACTACCGACTACAGCCTGCCGCGCGCCCCTGCCCGCATACGATACCTCCCCGCTTTTCGAGACCCGTTTTTTCCTCCTCCAGATTCCCTAAATACCTGGCCCCTAACTAAGGAAGTCTTTCCCGTACTCCACCTACGTAATCAACTCCGGCCACGACTTTACCTCACTCGGGACTCTCCCCCCTCCCGTACCGCCCTCCCTTCGGAAAGAATTTTCTTCAATTACCTCGTGTCCGGAACCCTGGACCAGATCCCCGTCCGTGAGCGATGAACCGAACTCCAAGCCACTCCCCCACCCCAGATTTTTTTTTTTTTGCTCCGGTACCCCGTTCACCCAAAGACTGCCCCGCACGGCACCCTAAAAATCGAAAGCGTCGCCCCTACTACACCTAACTTCAGCAAGAAAACTTTTCCGGCAAGAAAGAACTACCTGAAATTTTTTTTTTCCCCTTCAGTCCCCTTTTTTCCCCTACGACGACCGTCTCCCAGACACCGAACGGCCCTTCTCCCTTTTTAACCCTCCCTCTCAAGAATCCCCCCTTTTTCTGACTTTCACGATCCTAAATCCCAGTTTACCTCCCCTCATTGACCCCTCGAACCGAACTCCTTCCAAGACCAGCCTAAGTAAAGAGTCTTCCTTTGACCTCTGTTCCTCTCCCCCCAGACCTAATGATCCCTTTTTCCTTTTACCAGGACGACCCAGCAAGCCTCCCCGCATCCCTCCCCACTCCCCCCCGCCGAACCCCACAGTACCGCTAAACCGTCCATTTCATGCTTTCCTCCCCTTACCCTGCTACGGTCTCTAAGACAGACTCCCACCAGACAGACCCCTTCCACGGTCACCCCCCCTCGTCCAGAATTTCCGACTCCAGAAGACTCGCCACGACCTCAGCCCCTGACGACTTTCTTTCTGACCACCGCCCCCTTTTTCTACAGCAGAGACAGTACTTCTCCTACTGAACGTTTCTGCCCCTCTCATCCGAACCCCTCCAATAAAGCTTCCGCGCCAAACGCCAACCTATCACCGCTTCCCATCCTGACAGACTCACTTAACGACGTTTTTGCTCAGCAATGCTGGTAACTCCTCTCGAAAGTATCCCGCCCGTTTTCACAGCTTTTTTTACCCCCCTCCGCCCGATGCATTCCCCCGCACGATCCCCTCCCCCCTAACCCCTCCCGGGCCCGCCGGACTCAACCTCCTTTTTTCTTTTTCACCGCTCCCCCGCCAGACGTGAAACGACACATCCCGACTCCCCTTTTTCCTCTACTCCTCTTCGCCGTCGCGTTTTTACGCCTACACGACCTTTATTTACACGTAACCTCCCCCTTAAACGCACGTGTGAACCCCCCGAAGACCGTCCGAGCCGACTCTTTTTTTTCCCTCACGACACCCCCTCCCTAACACTGACTTTTTTTTCCTCAGGGCAGACTTCTCTCTTCTTTTACTCTCCCTTTGTGTTGTTCTTCCTCATGCTTCGGACCTCCCCCTCTTCTTTTTTTCCCCCGGTCGACAGTTTACTCTTTCTTCCCCTTTATGATTTTTCCCTTCTTTTCCGAGACGTCAATCCTTCTACACTCCGAAAAGAACATGGCCTCAGCACTCCCCAACTATTTCTTCTTTTTTCTAATAGATTGGTGCGTGCTGTCCCTGTAACTTGCCTACTGTTTCGTAACATCAATTCCCCTATAGCGGCGACCGGATTCTCTTGGCCACTCAGGCTAAGTCATTCTCCAACGACCAGTTCCCACATAATATTTCTTCCACGTCTTTCTCTCCCTTCTACAGACAGAGTGCCGTTAATTCAGCATGACCTTAGCAATCTTGCCTACGCAGCCCCCCGAGTCTTTTCACTCTCCCCAGATCTACCAAATATCTTCCCTTCCTGTCACTTTCTTCCCTCGCCACTTCGAAGTTATGTTCCCCCGTATCGCCTCCTTCTCCTCACAGATGGCTTTGTCTTTGGGAGCCGTACATCTTTTTCAACGCTCAGTTACTTAATTCTGGACTGTTTCTTTTTATTCACAAGCTATACCCCTTGATTGTCTGTCCAAAAAATACTCAAACACCCTAGCCAGTTTCCGCAGTAAGTCCCCACTCGTCTTACGAAGACGTTCAGAAAAATTCCGGCCACTTCCGATTATCTTGGCCTCAATTAATTGCTAAATACCTTTCCTTGCCAGTTTCGATCCCCATTCTAGGAGGAGTTTTTTAGCTGATCCATCCGTGATCTCTGAGTCTTAGTCCCTAACCCTCCTGATCCTAGCAACTTTATCCTCTTTTTATGCCCCCCGAAGGCCTGAAGTGTTCAGTTAGATTCAACACCGTTACTTGAGGAGAAGGAAGAATTCCTTTCGTCTGCGTCCATTTTTCTTTTTCGAGGGTCCACGGGCCCGGCCGGCGTAGCAGCCGTTTCGCTTTTTGTGTGTGCTTTCTCTCCTCTGTACCCCCCTCTCTTAGGTCACATACCAGTTTCGAAAAGTTCTTTTTAATCCCTTCTAGCAGGTTCCCGCCCTTCAAGGTTTCCCCTTGTTTTACTTTCAACGGGGATTTTTTTTGCGCCATTTTACCCGTCTTTCCCCCTGTTAGACGGCTTTCGCAGTCTTTTATTTCGAATTTTTTCTTTTCCCCAATTCAATAACGCGATCTCCTAGCCGAGATTTCGGACCTCTGAACGGCCGAATTTGATGATCTTCATGTCCCGCTGAAAGGTGGAGCGAGAGGGTCTAGATTCCAAACGTGGACGACCCTGGCTGGTTGGACCTCTTTTTCCTTTTAATCTTCTTACTTTAGGAAGTATACCTTCTTTTTTTCGAAGTAAAATAGTATCTCCCTTCGTTTTTACCCTGATTTTTCCCGAACGTAAATCTTCTTTTTGTAGGCAACCCCTTTTCTAGTCATGTTCTTACTTTCGCGAGATCTTTTCCCTTCCTGCCTTGTGAGCGTCTCAAAGTTCTTTCCTGGTTTGTCCACCAAGAGTCCCCAGCGCCCCTGGAGGTGCTCCCCAAGTTCCCTCCTTACTTCCAACGCTTGGTGCGTTCTTTCTTCCGTATGTGCGACACGGGTCTTTGATTTTTTTCCACCCCGTAGGCACTTTCCACAATAACGGGAGAACAGGAAGCTTTCCGCCTGTTAATTTTTCGTGATTGAGCGTCCCTTTTTTTCCGAGGACGCCTTTTGTCTCATCGATTCTCGCCTTAAAATAGAGGAGCTCCCTTTCTCCCGGTGACGTCCCGGTTTCTTCATTCTCTGCGCGAGGCCATTTCCCCCTCTCTTCGGGGAGGCGAGCGTTCATCCCTTCCGGGTTGATTCTTTTCTCTCCGAGTCCTCTCATCAGTCGAACTGCTCTTGCTTAACACGGTTATAAGATTCCTTTTTTTTTTTTCAGATTTCCCTCCGTCATTAAATCCCTCTTTGAGAAAAGTGAATTTCCTGTAGTTCGAGATTAATTTCCCGGACAATCCGGAACTCCCCGCCAGCCCATACCTGCTTCTTTCCATGGGTACTGCTCACCGGGCGGCAATCGGGACGGCAGCGTTTTTTCGGCTTCCCCGTCAGGTGCAGCTTTCTTCCCCTTTTCATCCAAAGGAGTTGGCCCAGCCCTTGGTCATACCCGGTCGACTTTAGCCCCTACACTCACGGGCTGCTTCTTCGGGGATGAGCCACAGTTTTTCCCCTAGGTAGCTGTGCAGATCGTTTTTGTCGCCTATCCCGCCGATCTCCCTCTACCTCGTTTTCTGGGCTCGGCCATGATGCAATATTTTCCTCAAACCATCAGTGAAAGCCCTTCTTCGGAGCTGGTGTACTAGTTAGCTGTCTCCCTTCCCCCCCAAGGACACGCCCCCCCGGTTGACATTTTTTTTGCCGGCTTGAGCCATCCCTTCCTCTTTGGACGTCGGAAGATCAGGACGTTTTTTTTTTCTTTCATGACCCTCCCCCCCACTACGCCTTTTCTGGATACTCGCTGATTTTTCGACCCCCTTGAACTGAACGCGCTAAGAATATGAGCCTTCCCATGCTCTTATTCATTCGTTCTCGGTTCCCGATTTGAGCACACACTTCTTTCTGCCTTTTCTTAGAAGAAAATACGGCTTTCACTGGGTTTCTCTTTCATTTTTTTTTTGTCGTCTGGTTTCCACGCCGAATTCCATCTCAGTCAGTTGCGGCACCAGGGATCTATTTTCCCCTTCCCTTTTTCTCTTCGCATTGAAGCGTATTGTTTTACTCGCCAGCCTGCTCGCGCAATATATAATATTCCCTTTTTTTTTTGATTCGAGAGATGCTGGTTTTCGTTTCCTTCTTTTTGTTCCTTCTCGATGATCAAGCCGCCCCTCTGTTTCTATTTTCTGAGATTTACGGGTTCTATTGCCCGGTGCAGCAACTAAGTCCCCGTGTCCTTGTCAGGCCCGCATTGGACAACGTAAGCGCTTGCCGCCCTCTCCGTCAACAAGTCTCCTGCCTCCTCAGGGATGTGCTTCCCCCTTCCCTTCAGGCCGCTCTGGTGCGCCCAGTCGGGCCCGAATCGATTCTCCTCCCCTTTTCAGGCCGAAGAGATCCGTAAGATTCGATTGCAGCGCTCGCCACCTTATCTAGCGGCGATCCTCGGCGTTTTCGTGATGTTGGGCGTTGCCCTGGCATCGTCAATGATCGTCGAGGCCCTTCTCAGGATGAGGGTTGCGGGCCTTTTCTTCCCCCCCAGTCGGTTCACAGCCATTTCTTTTTGCTACTAAAGAGATACCCGCCCTGCCCCATACCCCCTCCGGGTCGTTGCACTGTCCGTGTTTGTGGACTTTAGCACGATTTTCAATAGCCCAGCCTCATCTCTGTTTTTGTGATGCGCTACATCAGGTCGCATTTAGCGCTCCCCTACCCGGAAGATAAAATCATGTAGGTCATGCCCCAACAGGGGCGTCACTCCCTGAAGTTTTTTTTTTCTTTGGGACCCCACCCGTCATGCCTTCTTGCCGTTGCTTGTCGTCGATAAGTGAGCTCCGGGCTTCCCCCCCCCAGACGGTGTCTCGATTACGTGATTCTCTGGCCCCTTCGCGCCCCCAAGCTGCTGAAGATTGGCCCTCCCCTGGGAAGAAGAAACTCCGTGTTAGTGCTGTTGGCCTGTCGGTGAGGTTTAGAGTTCGAAATGAAAGGCGCTTTGACTTCTTTCCCTCTCATGGGGCAATGGCAGACCCTGGCGGCTTTTTTATCCGTTTAGGCCACTCGAGGGAGCTCTTAACTCTCTTTCATGTTGTTTCCCTAGGGTTGGTTTAGATCCTATTTTAGGTTTTTACCCTTCTCCTCCTGACTCAGAAACTGCAGGGAGGGAACTTCTCCTCGCCGACGAAGATGGCTCGTGAAGTTCTTTTGTTTTAGACGCGTGCGCGTTTAGAAGCTATTCCTTCGCGACCTCGATTGACCACTTGCTAGGACGCGGTTATTGCCCTCCCGACGTAATTTCTTCATCTGATGGAGCTTCTGCGCGATCCCTTAGTTTCGAAACAACTAGGCCTGCCGGTCCTACGTAGTGAGATGCAAGTATCTCATTTACAAATCTTTTAATAATGTTAATGCTTGTTTTTACGCCACGCAACTTGTCTTTAATGCATATTGTTATGACCCGATCAATCTGTTGATTCCCGGCATGATTCTTTCCAGAGTCCTCGCGGCCCGTACCACTGCTCGAAATGGAGTCTTTCTCAGCCCCCCGCAAAGATTTGTTACGTTTTCCCCATAGGTAATGTTCTCTCTAGTCATGCTTAATTTTCCTTTTCTCCCCCTAAAGATTGCGTCCAGTCGCCGATGGTCCGTCTTCGGAGAGATCAAAAATTTCCTTAAAGGATGCTTCCGGTTATATTCCCTTGCGTTGGCCTTGATACTTCGCATTCTCCAATGAGCTCCCCTTGCTGTCGTTCCCTCCTTACGGTACTTTTCACTCTCCTTTGCCCTGAGTGAAATTTCCCTTTACTGAGTCGTCTGACCTCGGAAACCTTGCGTTTTTCCCCCTTTTCCAATTGCTGACACACTCCCCTTTCCTTCCTTTTCCCGGGAAAAGATTTTAACTTTTTTCCGCGAGGCGTAAAACGGATCGAAACGGACGTTGACCCTTGTCCCATGGTCCCTGAGTTGGCTCTCCTTAGTGTAGTATCAGGCGTCTCTGCCAATTTTTCTGCGTCGTCCCCATTGCCTTCGACGCCCCGGAATTTTACTTTTCGAAGGAGTCCGGCTTTTTTCCCCTTTTTTCCCACCGGTTTCTTTTAAGTCTTGGCGAAACAACAGGCGTCCTTTTTGTTGTCCTTTCAAGCGCTTTAGTCTCTAGGAGGCACACTGCATTTCTTCTCCTCTTTTGCAGATTCTCCTCGGTGCCCGGCTCTTCTACCCACTCCGCGTCGAAGTAGTAGAGCGTTCAGCTTTACATGGTCTTTCTCCCGGTATTGGTCCTGTTTTTGGCTGACGATATCGGTCAGCCTCTTCTCAGTGCTTTTCTAAACTCTGACGCAACGCGTGGGTCTTCTTGACGCGCTCTCGCTCTTCGGCTGTGGGAGCCCTGTTTCATATTTGCATGCCTTCCCTGGACGGTGCGCTGCTGCCGTCGCACCTTCATCATTCTGAACTGACTCGTGTCCTTCCTTTTTCCAGATGACGAAGCAGGACTCTTGCATCAATTCCTCTCCCGGTCGGGATATACGGCTGCATTGACCTTGGCAGAATGACCTCCTGCTACCAGTCCCCCGATTTACATTCTCTTTGTCTATATTTTTCTCTTTTCTGATCCCTGTTCTTTTAGTCGTCAGAAAACCACGACGTGGGGTTCCCTGTACAGAGAGACGATATCCTGAACGTAGATCCTTTATCTTTTCAATCGTAGGTGTTCCTCCTGTTTTCCGTCGCTAGACTCAGAAGTAGATTACCGCGGGATCCACAGATTCCGCAGTCTCCGTTACTCCTCGGAAGAACCTTGACTTCGTTCCTAACGTTCCCTCATAGCCCCAGATTCCTGCCCCCCTTGGGTGTAGTTGCGTGTTCCTTTTGACCTTCCTAACCCTCCACTGAATCCTGTTCTTCCTGGAGGGTTTTTTAAAGGCCCTCACTGGCTCATTTCGTCCCCTCTCCTTTCTCTTGACTTCCGACCAGACTACGCGTACCTATCTTTCCTATAAGTTGTTTGTTGTGTTCCCCCGCTATTTTCGGCCACGATTTTCTAATGATCTTTTCCGAAACATGTCCCTCCCATTTGGTCTTCCCCCCCTCCCTTTTTAATTAACCCGTATGACGGGGTAGGGACCCGCAGGAAAATGTTCCCCTGCCTCCGCACCACCGATGTTTGAGTTCTTTACGAGGTATTGGGGCTTCCTGCACGCCGATCCTGTTCGGAAACGTCCTCTCTTGACTGGCTTTTCGAGCGGTAGCCGAAGTTCCCCTCCCTGACCGTCCCCTGCTGCCTTAACCTTTTACTTCGTTCCTGCGTCTCCCGGATCGAAGTGAGGTCTAGTCCCTCTCTTAATCAGCGCCCTTGTTGACCGGACAAGACAGTGCCAAAAATGCTCGGCCCTCAAGCTTCCAATCGCATGTCACTGCGTCGCCCCTGCTAATTCGCCACGTCGCCTTTCCTCTTCCTCTTCTTTATTTTACCGCCGATGCGCTCACCGCTGTCGTTTGGCTTTTTTTTCGCCGGACCTCGAAGCCTCTTTTAGTCCTTCCATGAAGGATTCTGTTTCCTCCTTTCCCGCGCAATCAGCCCGGTCGGGCAATGGACAAATCACGGGATACAACCCCCATCCGACGCCCGTGTCGCTTCAAGCCTGAATTGAACACCATCGATTCTGCCGAGTTTTAAAAGCACCTCTTCGCATCCAGATACGGTCTTCCCATACCGGTAACTACCCGTTGCCCGCGGCCGTCTCTCCAGACCTCTCGGCGTGAGGGACTGCCTCTTACCTGCAGACGTTGAAATCCTTCGGCATCCCTCGGACGAAAAATGTTCTCTCCGAATCTCCCCCCCTAAACAAGCGCGTGACTGCAACAACTGAAGGCATAGACTTTTCCCAAGACCGGCCCCAACCCCGTGAACATTGAGCTCCTGACTCTTTCCCCCCCCGCTCCTTCATTTTCAACTTCAGGGTGCTGGCCTAGGAAGTTGGCACATGGACGGCCGGAGATACATATGCCCCGGGCCTCCGAGTCAATGATATGAACTCGGAGTGCACACATCTTAGGAACAGATTGATTTCCCCCCTTTAATTTTCTTCTGTGGTTCGCGCCGGTTTCTCCGTCGAGGCCCAGGTTTGTAAAAATGTTAATCCCCCCTGTTTGCTGGTCGGTTTTCGCCTTCCCGCGGTTTTGTGAAGGCGTCGGCTTCGCCGGCATGTGAATTCCGTACACGCAAGCTTTTCTCCCCTATCCCTGAGAGAGCGGCCTCCAGGCAATTCTCTGCTCTCTATTAACGAACGTTTGCGCTTTTGAGACGACCTTTCCACTTCCTGCGCGTGGAATGCGTTATATCTGGCATGGCAGTGACTTTATCCGATCGTTAGCATGTTAGAAAGTACTATTCATCCTTTTCCCGCGCGCATTCTCTTTTACACTACATTAAATTTGCTTTTTGGCGCGCCCCTCCATTTTTTAGTCAGTTTTCTTTACGAGAGCAATTTATCGCTTTCTTTCTCGTTCCAGAGGATTACGCGCTCCAACTCTGCATTTTCTCTTTCCAACCGAGCCAAGGAGTGGTACGACCCAGCCTACCTCTACAAAGAATTTGGTACGTGTTGTGTCGACTCTCCTTTGGAGAAGGCGAGTATGAGTCTTTTTTTTCCAGTATCGACAAACCCCCCATAACGGTATAACTATTTCTGTTTTTCCGGACCTTTCTAAGGGCCCGTGGCAGAGGCAGACACGGGTGGACTCCTTCCTATTTAGCGCCTTAAATAGAGTTTCCGACGCCCCCTTTATCCTCATTTTTTTCATTCCTTCCCTTGCGCGACGCTTCCGATCTCTTTTAGGAGATAGTGAATCCCTTGATTTGTGTGCTGCTCTCTGGATGCGCCGGTCGAAGCGTCTCCCTCCCCCTTTACAAGGTAGAGTTAAGATCGCCCTCGATTCCCTTACACTACCAGCCATGGTGGCCGTTGTCGCTGTTTCTCGGAGAGCGTCATGTCCTTACTACGAAATAACTCCCGCCTCCCTCACCCTCGGACTGGGATTTTTCCTTCGCAACCGGGCTGCCCCATTCTTCAAGCGTCGCGCAATGCCGCTTAAGCTTCCGCCTAGAAACAGTCGTTCCTCACTTGTATGATCTTCGTTCTCTCCTAAAGCCGCACTGGCGCGTGGGCTTCAGTGGAGGGACGCACTTGCCTTAACCTCGGCTATGTTGCATGACGGTCTTGAGCTGAAGGCGGCCTTCTTCTTTCGTGCCCCTCATAGCCTCTTCTTGACGATAAAGTCACCGCCAACACAGCAGTGCAATTCGTTTGTTCTTTGCCCCCGGTATTTGCGGTGATATCTTTTCCTTTCGCAGTCCCCTTTCGGTTAGCTTTGATGTCAGATGTTCTTCCCTTCACCTATATTTTAAGGAGAGGCGATTTCTGAAGAGGCCTTTCCATGCCGCCCCTTCCCTCGTCCCCGTTATCCCTCTATTATCTCTGGTCTCCCCCCCGCACGAGCTCAGACTTTTCTGATAGGATTTTCCTTCTCCTGGTTTTATCGGGCCGACTTGCGCCCAAGTTGAGCCCCAGGACGTTTCGTGCCGCGCCCGCCCATTCTTCGTTGGTGAAGGAGCGGGCGGCGAAGAGCGTTGTCTCCTCAAGGAAATTTATTCTCCCCCGAAGTTCTTCCCTGTCCTGCGGCTTGACTTAGTTTTTGAAGGTCTTCATCGCCGCCAGTTCTGCCCAGTAGCCGAAATCATCTCTATCTTTTTCCTCCTCTTTTTTTTATCTCTTTGTTCGATGTAGCTGGAGGCGTGACAAGACGCCTCTTGCTTTTACTTCCTCTTAGTTTTGAGGACTTTTTCCGTGCCAATTGATGAAGATTCTCTTTCCCCGACCCACAAGCTTTCGCGCGCGTTCCCGCTCAGTCCCATGTTCGCCCTTCGGTGTTTTGCCTTCCCCCCTCCTTTTGTGCTCCTTGTGCGCAAGCGGGAAAATCCGCCGCTGATCCGCGTCCCTGATTGAGGAAGACTTTCTATCGGTTTTTTCCGTTCCCGTATACGAGGGATCCCGCGAGGTTCTTGTCTTTGGGCTATTCCCTCCTTCGCCCTTATAGTATCCGGCTTCAGCTCCTGAGAGCCCCATAGTCAAATAACATCTTTTATCTTTGGAATTGGACCGATCACCGCGATCACAGCCAGATACAGACCACGCTTTCGTCCTTTTTTTTTCTTTTCCCAGGATTTCAATCGCCCTGTCAGTCTCTGTGTGAGCGGAATCCCTGAGAATCTTCCCCCTATACAGTCCCTTCTGCTAACCTTGCTGTAGGTTTCACCTTTTTTCTTTCATTCTCCCAAGCTGACAGGCGTTCTTGGTACCCTTTGTCGCAAGTTGGCCACCGACTGTTCTTCAGAGTTCCAAGCTTTTTTACACCTGCAGATGGTCTCCCATGGTGACGCCGAACCTGCACCGATTTATTTTGGTTCTTCTTTGTTTCTTCCCTGGACGACATGAAGAGAGCCCCCGCCGTCACGGCTCGCTTTTTAAATGTTCGCCAGTCGTTTTTTAAGGTTGATGAAATTGCGGGAGATATTTATTCTCTCCCTGTTGTTCCGTTGGAGCGGTTCGCTTTTCTCTTTTCTCCATCTCCGAGAACAAAATGCCCCTAGGTTTGAACTTCTCCTCATTTTCTTTTGAACTCTCTCCGAGATGAAGCCTTTCCCTTGGGGAGGTTTTGACTCCGTGCTTTATGCACCCTTCCCTTCCCGCCGCGGAAATGAAGTATCCCGACTTACCCGTCCGCTAGTATTGTACCGGTTTTGCGACCCCGAGACGGTGCTCAAAAAGACTCCTCCCTGGCAGACCGCTTTACTGCTTCCTTTTTAATATGGAATGTCTTTGAGACGCAACGACGTTTGAATGATTTTTTTCCCGCGTGTCT
>Ga0179593_1731886_pt1 | contig 23754 bp, 21 predicted proteins | sample CZODoug2_1_08_16_FD_185931 | JGI IMG/M metagenome (GOLD analysis project Ga0179593, IMG submission 185931) | Vadose zone soil fungal communities from Angelo Coast Range Reserve, California, USA - CZODoug2_1_08_16fungal (PacBio error correction) | ecosystem: Environmental > Terrestrial > Soil >... | reverse complement strand
TTTACCACTTTTTTTGTTTGACAACCTGGTGGGAGCACTTCCCTGGATCACCTTTCTTTACAGACCTCTCTTCATCTCGGCTCGCTCCAACCAGCACTTTTTCTTCAGAACTCCCCCAGGCTTGACCGCCACCGACTGTCATCTTTGCCACGCCTAAGCGCGCTAGTCCGCTTACAGCAAGGAAAGGACACTACCCCCCCCCCCCCCCGTGCGGCTTTTCTGTTGAAGCCTAATTCACTCTTTGCTGCTTCTTTCATAGCGGTCCCTCCTTCATCTACTTCGGCACTCTGCTTTCACTTCTCCTCGCCAACTTTGACTGTCCCTACAGGGTAGCCTTGAGCCGCTTCTTTCTTCGTTCCATCTGGGTTCAGTTTTCCCAGAACATAAGTTAATGCTATCTTCTCTCTGACGATCCTCGTCGGTTCCCAGATTCCCTTCCCGCTTAAGATGAGGAAACTTCTTCCTCTGCGGGATCGCCCCCAGGAAGCTTTCTTATCCCGGTTCTCACCCAGGCTTTTTTACAAGAAATTGTGGGGTCTTAAAGGACGGCTTTCCTTGAGTGTGGAGCGTTCTTTTCTAAGCCCGTCCTGCCTTGCGCAATGTCGTTTGGCCCCTGGCTACGCGGTGCTCGGTGCTTTTCTCCGGCTCTGATGTTGGCGCCGTCTTGCGTCGATTCCGCACGGAGTAGTTTCTTTCCCCTCCTCCCCCCCTTCATCCGGCTTTCTGTTTTTCAGATCTTTTTTTTTCAAAGCCACGGCCTATATTTTCCCGACTTGCCCTTTAGTGACATTTTCACTGCTCCTCGGTTGTCGTCTTTTTGGCCCAAAAACTCCCTGGCTTTTCCCCCTCTTTTCGAGATTGCACTTCTCTTTTGGCATGGACTTTCGGTTTGTCTCGTTCAAAGCCAATTTGTTGTCCTTGGCGCTTAGGCTCCCGGGAGATTTGACGAAAATTTCCACCTTTCAGCGTTTGGACTTTCCCCCCCCGCGTCGACTGGGCTGTCTTGGTCGGCGCCTTTCCAGCGACCTCCTGTGAAGCTTCCCCATTTCCCGGAACTCTTTTTTCCCCCTTCTCTTGACTTCGCTTTCGAGGACTTCGAAGCCCGGATCTGCCTTCGTTCTGCTATCCGGGGTTCGTCTTATGGCGGTTCGGGTCTTGCAGACAGCGGTTCATTCTTTCATTCACTTTCCACGCCCGCAGCCAGTTGTTTTATTTCCACTTGCACGAGTTTGCCGACTTTTCCTTCCCCCTCTGACGGACATTCTCGGTTTTCTGCCAGTTTTTGCAGTATTTCTCCTCCCTTTTCCCTAAACAGCCTGCTTTTCCCAGGATTCTTCTCGGCGTTTTCCCTCCCTGGATGAGCACTTGCAGAAAGTATCCCCTGTCTAGCTTTCCTGAGTTTCTAAGGCTCATTTCCTGTCGAAGACGAAGGATGATGTGGTGTCCAGATGTTCTATAAGTGTGTTCGGTATCAGAAGGTGTGTGTGGGGTATTTCCCTTCGAACTTCTCCAGTTCTTGACAATAAAGCCACCGCTCTATGTTGTTAAGAGGCTTTTATCCTCTCCAGCCTTCGGGGTTCCATGTAAGATGACGGCCGTACCAGCCACTACGTCCTGCACTCCTTTTGTTTTGTTCTTTTCTTCTGTAAGTCACTTACCGCTAGTGTTTTGCTTTCTTCAAGTCTTCCTCTAGGGGACTTCCTTTTGATGTCAACTATCTGGACTGACTCTCCGGCCGTTTCTGTTTTCAGGAGCTACATCAGCTCTTCTTTCCCTCGGTCGGAGTCTCGCTCGGAGAGGCCGGGTGTTTTTTTTTCGATCAAGAAGTCTCCTTCCCCTCAGAGGCGCTTTTTTGGATCTTTATTATTCGATCCCTTTCTTCCCCCCGCTGCAATGGAGTTTTCTATGATATAGGTAGGGCCTTCCTGGGTGCTCCGCTCCTGCGCTGCTGCTTTTTCTTGGAAGATCCTTTTACCCGTCTTTTTCCCAAACTACGCCTTGCGAAAAACTCAAGGTCCTGTGATCTCGTCTCAACTCTGTTCATACCCCCCCAACTGGTGCTTTCCGTTTCTCCACTCAAGATTATGCACGGAATTAAACGCCCCGTTAGGTCACTACCCAGTGCATCTTTATTAGGGGTGCTCCCTTCTTTCCCCCATGGCTTCTCCTTGACCGCCCTTTATCACCGCAAGACTGTTTATCGGGCTTTCCCCCTATTTTATCGCTCCACGGTTTCCTCCTTTCGCCGTAGTGTTGCACGCCGAGGCGGCGTTCTACCTCCTTTTTCGCGATTCATCGTGATTCACTTGTCCTTGAGCCACCCCTTCTGATGGCGCTGGCTCGCGGCGGCCCTGATGGCCGTTTCCCTTGGCAGTGGCGCTTTGCGGTTGACCTCCTTCCTCTTTTCTTAACTCCGAATTTTCCGTTGGCACTTTCCCCTTTCGCTAAGGGTGTGTGGTGTCTCCCGCTCCTTCCTAAACCCAAACGGGACTTTCCTCTCCCGAGGTCCCGCGGCGTTTCTGCGACTCCCCCTTCTCGTGGCAGAGCTTCGGCTTCAGCGTAATGCTCCTCCCTTCTTTGCCTGGTGCTCCCCCTCTTTTTCCTGCGGTGCTTTCTCGGCTTCGGTTTTTCCCCAGAATGGTTTTCCTTTTATGGGCCGGGGATTTGGTAAGCGCTCCTTTTAGCGAGTCTTACTCCGTGGCCCTTGGACCTTTCGCTGTCCACCTTTCTGGCGCCGGGATAACGGGCTCTTTTTGACGCGTGGGGGTGACCGTATGTCGCTTCTCCAGGTTGATCCTTTGCCACCTCGATCGGGGGCTCGTTCGACAACGCCCTGGAGCTATTCCTCGCGGGTGTCGGATGCCCTCTTTTTTCTGGTCCTTGTCTCTCTTCGGGTTTTTCTCTATCGGCTCCAACGGGTAGTGGCGCACACCCTTTTTTCTCAGTCTGATTCCCTTCCCTCCCCTCTCCGACTATCCCCGGTTCCATGCGGGAGTGCTTTTAGGACAAAAAATATGATTTACCTCATGGAGCCAGTACTGCTGACGCCCCCCCCTCCGCTATCCGCGAGGGCTCATAGTTTTTTGTCTTTCGTTGTTCCCTTTTCTCTTTTTACTAATAATTGCTATACCGTTCCCTCGGCTTCTTTTCCTATGGGTAGCTTCCCCTCAAGCAGTATTACGCTCATCCGGGGCAGATGCCTGTTTTCCCTTCCTCAAAGGCAATCCGTGCAAGTATTTTTCCCTCTCTCTTTAAGAACTGTAGACCCTTCTGGACTGTTTTTTCATGACATTTTGCCCCTCGCCCTCCTCTCTCTTGCTGGCTGGTCCCTTTCTTCCTTCTCCTGGGAAGGATATCCTGAGAAGCAGTCATCTTGCGCAGATCCTCTGACTCCCCCCCGTTCTCTTTGAACACGAAGCCTGATCTGACGGCGCCTTTTAATGCACCCTTCTCTCCTGACTGGTCTAAAGGTTAGGCCACTACCTTTCTTTCCCCTCAGGTTTTTCCTTTGTCCAAGCCTCCAACGAACGATTCACTCCTCCAGATAGATCAGTCTCTTCGGTCTACAGAAAACGGTTTCCCCCCCAGGCAACGGATATGCTTAAATAGTCCCCCCCCCTACCTCCGAACGTTTCCATAGCCAACGATTTCTTCCACCCAGTCACGAGAATTTCCGCTCACTTGACCCGAAGCGCGGCCTTTTTTTCCTTCTAGGAGGGTGTCCTCGCGGCCCTTCCTCTTCCCGCTGCTTGCCACTTCCAGGGCTATCCACCCCACGTCGCGAGGACCGCTTCTTTCCGCGTGGTTTCATAGTCACCAAAAGCCTTTTTTCTCCTTATAAGTAGCACCCCTGCAAAGTCACTGCGAGATACAGGACATAAAAGCCGCGCCCTCTCCCCCCTGGTAATTCCAGGTTTTTTCTCTCAGGTATTCGCAGAAGCCTCGTTTTACAGCACGAGAAGAAAGCCCGTTTCGCCGGTGACCCGGCAAGCTCTTCCTTGCAGGCGCCTGCTTGTTTGTGACACATCGGTCACACTTACTCTCACCTTGTCTAATATGCTCGAACACTGTCCAGTAAGCAAAACACCGGTACCAGGCGCCCCTTTGGTCGTTGCATTTTTCCCCTCCGTTCGTCTTCCTTCCTATACATTCACTCTGACTTTACGCCCCGTTTTCGACCTTGTATAACATCAGGGCGGATCCCTTGCCGTGCGGTTTTGTTTTTTCCTCCCCCGCTTTTCCTTTTGATAACAAGTCTTTCCCTCTTTTTCGCCGCCGCCCCACGTCCGCCTCCTTTCGAGATCACAGATTTGCTTGCCATCCTTCTTTTTGCCCGCTCCGCTTAAAATAGTAACTGATTAATTTATCCCTGCTCCGCGCAGGATCCTTTCGAGCGACGACCCTACTCCAGATCTCTCTCTTTTTGGGGGGGTTCCCCCCCCGAGGTTTCATCATATCGAATTCCAGCGTATGCTAGCCCCTGCCAACTTCCCCCCCCCCCTCTCGCGTTGCGTTCCTTTGATCTGCCTTCCCCATGGACACCCGGTTTTTTTCTCGTAGTTGCAGCGCTTTTTTTTCTTCTTCATGTCCCCCTTCCGGAGCTTCGGGACGCTCTATATGATAGATCTGCGTTATTTGCACCGCTCTTTTTTCCCTTAACATCCCCAGCGTGCTCTTCTCCCTTTTGGACGAAGCCTGCCTCGCAAACCACAGGCTCCAGTATCTTCCCCCCCCCATACGTCCCTATACGCATCACTTTAAACGGAAGGTTTGCCCTTTTGCTTTCGCCCCTTTTCCTCGTAAAGCCCTTTATTCTCTGCCTGGTAGTCTCCCCATATATCAACTGCCCTCCCCTAGCGATCCGACACCTTCTAAGCCACGCAGCCCTTCCCTTTCCACAGCAGGTTCTTCCTACAGAGTAGCGCTTTCTCGATTTTTTTAATGCTTGCGTCTCAGACCCTCATGCAGCTTCTTCGAGAGCCTGATTTTCCTTGTTACGCCGCCAGTTCTCCTTTTATAGAGTAGACTGGAAGTGTCTTTCCCCAACGACTGCCTTTGGCCTGCAGAGTCTTTTCAATTTCCTTAACCATAGGCTCGGGCTAACCCCCCTGTGTTGACACGGAATAATTTTTTCCCAGATTCTGACCCTCTCCCGATCTTTTTCCGGGGCTTCCCCGCTCTCCCGGATCTAAAGGCTGTTCATTTCTGCATGCTGTTCACCGAGAGAACAGTTCCCCCCCCGGTAAATTCGTTTCCCCTGGCAGCTGTTCCTTATCTGGCAGACCCCCCCTCGCCGACGTTCAGACCTTTTCCTCTCTAGGGTGGACGTTTTTTTCCCTTCCTTCCAGGAGCTTAGAATCCCTTTCCCCTTAAGGGGCCCTTTTGGCATTACCCTCTCGCACGATGCCTTCCCCAGCCTTCTGCCGCTATCAGCTCTACCGAGAAATTTCGGTGGTGCTTCTCGGAGCTAAATCTCTTTGCCAGCGCTCCACACCTCCCTGTTTTCGTGGCTGACTCCTTCTGAGCCGGATTCCCTAAAGCAGGATTCAGGCCTTTCTTCCGTGTCAAGGTGCTTCCTTGCGAGATAGTGTTACTTTGCCCGGCTCGTGTTTTTAACGGAGTCTTTTTTGCTTAGTTTTTCTCCCCTTGACGTTCAGCCTCATCGTCAGCCTCTTCCCCCACACACGTCCCCCAGGGTTGGGGGTTTTTGGTGGCTCCCGCAGCGCTACCTTATCGACGGTTTATTGTTTGAGCGCCTTTCCTACTTCCTCGCTGCTCAGTTTTTCCCCCTCTCAGATGCGTTGATCTTTTCCCCGACTTCCCCAGGCCCCCTTTCACCGATCTTTTCCCGACGGACCCCCCATAGCCATGATGGACCCCCTTATCTTTAATTGCTTTCCTTTCCTTTCCACAGAGGCCCCCCCCTTTGCCGCACCTGTAGAAGGCCTTTGTTTTTCTCCCTACTCAGTGATCACCTCTAATTCCAGATGTATTGCCCCTTCCCCTCCCCCTCAGTAGCATTCTTTTGCCGCTGATGGCCCATCCCCCCTTCGGGTTTTCCTGAGAATCGGTAATCTTCCTCCCCTTTATGTATTCACCTACCTTTTGTTGCAGAACTTTCTCGGCGTTCTCTTCTTCCTGGCGATAGTAGAATCTTAGAAAACGGCCCGTTTTTTCAGGCGCGAGCGAGATCCGCCTTCCTTCCTTTTCGGCCCAAAAGTTTTTCTGATGCTCAAAAGCCCTTTTTGGGTCTGGGTTTCTCTCTCTTTCCTTTTTCTTCTAGATCACAAATCATTACTTAGTCGGCCAACTCATTGCGCAGAACTTTTCTTCTTCTCCCCCCTTTGGCTTCCTCTGATCTACTTCTGTTAAAACCCCCTTCTTTTTCCTGAGGAAGGTACTCCATAACTGCGTTCCCTTCGTTCGAATTTCTCTCAACGCTACAGATTTTCCCGGCACGCACTATTTCTTCTTTTTCCCCCGATTATTCCGTTCAGGTGTTCTTCTATCTCTTCTGCTGATCCGCAGCATTCTTTGGTGTTCTTACCCATTAAATTTCTTCTATTTTTCTGATTTCCTTCGTGTTTTCCCCCTATGGACCAGCAGTCACTGCGTGACCCTCCTTCTGCGACTGTCTCCTGATACAGTTCTTTTCGTGTGTTCTTTCGGTCTTTTTTTTAATTGGTAGTCCGTCAGTCCCTTAGATGCACGACAGATGGTCCTTATTCCTAGTTTCTATTTGCTGTGACTTTTTGACGGAGTAATTGAAGCTTCGATTCCAAATGTAGCCCGCGTCCTTCGCCCTCTCGAGGTAACCCTCAGTGCCCTTAACAATTTACCCCTCTTAGTGGGGATTTTTTCTTTCCTGGGTTGCGGGTTGTAGAGGTTTTCTCTTTTTTTTGATCATTTCGTTCTTTAATTTAGTGTCACGTTTTTGAGCAACAGATAGAAGTTTGGTCCATTTCCTATACAGGACCCCTTCCTCTTTCCCCCTGTCTTCCGAGAAATTTTTTTTTTCTTCCTGCGTCCTCTCCCTTCGTTTCGGATTGTCTGCATTACGTTTCGGTCAGCGCGACACAGTTTGGCAGTTTCTTCGTCCGCAGAAGGGTCCCTCCTCATATTTGGGCCTCCTAAAACAGTTCCCGGAATCTTCGATTTTTTTTAGCTTCGGGTTGATTCTTTCGGTCTTCAAGGACGGATAACCTCCCTTCTTCAGGTTGCCAAGGTGGAGACTCTTACGTTGAGATCCTTGGACACGGGTAGGAATTCCGTGGGTCTTTGGTCGGCTTTTTTTTTCCCAAGAGTCTTTTTGAGAGCACCTTCCGATCACCCGGGCTGTATTAATTCCCTTTCTCTTTGTTGAACTGATCTTCCTACAGCCATTATTTCTGGGAAAGGACGGGTTTACACGGCACTCTTTTCCGCCGTTTCTCAAATTCCACGTTTTTTTTTTTCCTGGTCACTGATCAGTCCTCATGCCCTTTTCACGCTTTCCCCCCCTGTGCAAGCATCCTCCCCAGCTTTCCTGGAAACAGGTTCCTCTCCCTTTTCACTTTATTATCATCTATCTTTTTTACAAAGAATTCCCTTCTGGCAAAATTTCCTTGAAGGCTTTTTTTTCAGGTCTTTAATGTTTCCCCATAAGAGAGCACAGAAACCTTACGTCAGTTTTTTAAATTCTTCTTTTGAATGGCCGGAACTGTTTCGTGGTCCCTTTGTCGGCTGAGAATCTTAGTTTGGCCTTTTAGAGTAGGTTTAGATGGACATGTCATGGATGTTTGAGCTTCTTCTTCCCGAGTTCCCTCCTTTTCCACGTTTTTTACTTTTCGACAAAGCATTCTCCTTTCCCCTCCCTTCGGCGTTTGTCCTCATTCTTTCCCTTCTGAAGTGGACTAGTCCTCTTTGAGAGCAGGGCAGTGGGTGTTTTCCCTGGATCTTTTTACGCTTTCCATGGTCGCACCCTTCCCAGACTTTGCTGTGCCGGGGAAAGAGGGATCCCCTGGATGGCAACTCTCCTTGTCCTGTCTTCCTCTCCCTCTTTATCAGAGCTGTTGGTCAAGGTCTCCTCCTACTATCCTCTCCCAATAGCTCCTCGGATTTCGCGCAATTCCTGGTGGCCGCGGGCCAACAGAGCACATTTATTCAGAAGTTTTTTAGGCTTTTCTGGGGATCTACCCCCCTGTCTTTCATTACTCCTTCTTACACAGAGAACTGGCGTATCGGTCTTTCTTGGCAGTTTCTCTCCCTCTCGAACCGATTCCTGCCTTATGTGCTTCCTTTATTCCCCCCCGGAGGCGTTCGAGCGGCTACACACTCTTGGCACGCCCCCGAACTGCCCCCCTCTCGGTTTCTGTGATTACAGCCCTACGCAGCCCACCATCTTTTTTTCTTTCCGGCTTTTTCTGTGATCAGGGCTCTTTTTCAGTCCTTTCTGTACGCACTGTCCACCTTACCCAGGCCAGCTTTTTTCGGGCCCCTCTACCGGCTTTGAGCTAATTCAGTCCCCGTTTTTCTGGTTTTTTTTGGTCCTGTACTGGTCCTCCGCAGCAAGCTGTGGATTTTTTCCCCCGCTTTCCTTCCTCACGGCGCTCCTGAAATTTTTCCCCGAGCTTCTCTGGGACCATCTGGTTCCTCCGGCCTTTTTCGCCCTTCCGCTCACAAGAATTTTTTAGTGGATCTTATACTTTTCCTTTTGGTTTGTCTTTGCCCGTGAGCCGGTTTCCAGAGCAACTCGTGTTCTCCCCCTTTAGAGTTGTGTGCCCTTTTCCCTCAATGCCTTTACGGGTTGGATACTCGTACTCCATTTCCCCCTTGAATGCGCCCCTTTTTCCTAATAGTCTTTTTTCAGCATTTCCCGAATCCTTTTTTTTCGATGTTCAGAGAGCATTTAATGCTAGGCCTCCTTTTTCTTCCTGGGTTTTACCCTCTTTGAAGCTCCCTGAGTTGGGTTTTGTTGTCTTCTTATGGTCAAATCTGGTCGACAGGCCCTGATGGTCCGGGACGGGTGTTTTTCTTCTGCGACCTTTTTTTCTGGACTTTTTCCTTTCCCTGAGGCCCCGAACTCCTGCAACCTTTGGAAAGGGAGTGTGGACATTTGAGTGGTGCTCTCCAGGAGACCTTCTCTTTTTCATTCTCCAGTTCCTTTTCACCCCGCGTTTCAACCCTTCTTGTGCTGAGTCTTTGGAGCTAATCTTTATAACATCGTCCGGTGATCTTCCCCTTTTCATGATTTTTACGGAAACTCCCGGTAAAGGAATTCTCTCGGATTCCCAACCCGTTTGTGCCCTTTTTTCCGATGAGGATCGTCCCTGGCTTTCAGTCTCTTTTGATCGGGTTTAGGCCGCCCTTTGGCCCGTGCCCCCTTTTTTCTCCCTCTAAACCCCCCTCGTGGATTTAAATCTACCTTGGCTGTCCCTTCCTTTCCGGTACTTCATCTTTTTTTTTGATAGAGATCCTTTTCCCTCGGACAGCCCCCTTCCTTCAGGAGCGATATTTTTCCTCCCCACGGGTTTGGACCTACGGCACCCTCTACTTTCCTTTCCACGCCGAGCTTTTCCCCGCTCCGGCGACTCTCCCACACATTTCTAATTGCTGTGGTTTTGTTCTCCCTCGCCGATTCTTTTTTCCCACGGCGTTCTCCCGAGGTACCGGCTGCCGCAGCGGATCTTCTGACGCCGAGCCTTTTTTTTATGAAGCCGCCTCTCCTACAATGTTTCCCAAGACGGTCTTCCCCGCGCTTTTCTGGCCTGGAAGGTTTGCACACATTCTTGTCATAAGTCTCCGTTTTAGAGCGTGACACTCGATTTATCCCACCCGGTTTTCTAGGTTCTTGGTGTCTGGCACTAGACAAGTATGTCTAAGTCTTTCCTGCCAGTGTTCGGACATCACCCGGGTTTCCCCAGTGAACGGCCTGCGACCCCCACCCCGCCCCCCCCCAAGACGAGCCCTGCCGTAAACTGGAGGTTCGCACCCTTAGAATTCGCCCGACCCTTTTACTGCTAATTTTTCCCCTTTTTTATCTTAGGTCTTCCGAACTCTTTTTGCAGTCCTGCTTTCTGAAAGGGCAAGTCTGACTGGAGGACTCTCTCCCCAAACTCTAGAGGATTACGCTTTTTTTTGAGGAGAGCGCGATATAATTCCCACGCGAAAGTTTCCCCCCTTTCAAGTCTTAGGTCTCGCAGCTTTTTCTCTCCCATCTCTTCTTTTGTGATGGATGGCGCCGTAGATCTTCTCATCGCTGCCTTTCTCCCGAGCAATAGCCGTTGCACGACATTCTGGGACTCCCGTTTTGGAAGGGTCCCTTTCTTGACCCCGCATCTTTTTGCTGGCTTTTTTTTCCCAATTAGTCCTCCTCCATCAATTTCCTCTCAGACATTTTCTCGGTATTTTCCGCTGGTCTCTCCTTGTGGTACAGGCGACAGCTCAGCGTGTCGCCCTTTTCACGGGCCGGACCCCGGATGTTTTTTTGCGTGCCCTTTTCTTCAGCCCTTTTGTGAGGGTTCCAGGGTTTCGTGTGGATCCGCGTCTCCGGGTCCCCTCCCACTATCTGCTATTCTCGCAGATTTTTCGAGATTTTTCCTTAATTAGAAGCACCCGAACTTCTGGTTCCTCCTTTCTTGATAGATCGTCCCTTTTCCTCCTTGCAGCAAGCTCTTCTCTTTCTGCGCCCTTTTCCCTTGCTTGCAGGGCAGATTGAGGTCGCCGCCGGTGTCGCAGCTCTGGGGAGCTCGTCTTTTTTTACACCACGCGAGGCTCTCGCGAGTCTTTTCCAGAAGACATGTTGCGATCAGGGTCCCGTTAACTGGCTCCCTGCTGACTTTATTGCCGGAGCGCCCCGATAGAATTGGCAGTTTTCTCAGCAAGTCACTTCTTTTTGACCTTTCAATAAGTCTCCCCACTCGGTAACTACTTGTACCCTGCAATGGGCTTTCTGCCCGTACAGCCCTTACGCCTGAACATTTCTGCCTGAGGCCACTTTTTCTTTCTCCCCTCCGAAACATTCTTCCGAAGATCTGATCAGCCCGCAGCTTGACATTGCACCCTTTTCCCCAAAGCGGTGTTTTGATTTTTTTTTTTTTTTTGTTTTATCTCTAGATGAGTTTTTTTACCTGAAAAGCTGACTTTGTCTATTTTATTGGCTCGATTGACGCCCTTTGGTCTCCTGAAGCCCTTCTTTTTTGATCCTCCTTGTTTCTGGTTATTTCACTTCATAGATATTAAGTTGACCATGTTTTTTTTTTCCTTCATGCCTCTTTCCACTGAATCTCGGCATTTTCTCTTAGGGCACCCTATCGGCCTTCCCCTCCCATCGTTCTTTTTTTGCAAACCCGTCAATTTCGACCCAGGGTTTGTCTGTCCCTTTCCCAAGCCTAGAACTCCCCCATTTCTAACCCCCCTTAGGACGGTCTATCCTTCTCTGCAGTATCGACCCTTCACACCTCTCTTCGGAGGTATTTTTTATTCCGCTCAAGCTTTCCTCTAGAAAAGTTCCTTAAGCGACACCTTCCGACCCCATTGACACTCGCTCTTTTTTTGTGTGGCTTTCTCACGGATTCCAGTAGAACACTTTTTTTAAACCCGTGAGCTGTCGCCGAAGTCCCCTCCTCCGGCGTGAGTTTTCGAATTTCCGCTTCTTTTCGTGCAGGTCTGTTTGCCAGTAATCGGGCTTCGGAGCCCCTTCTTCCAAGGATCTTTCCGGTTCAACGCTTTTGACCCTGAGCTGAAACACCCGGCTCCTCTCCAGCAGCCTTTCCTTCGCGGAATTCCTCTTTTCTCGCACCTCTAAAGGTTCCTTTTTTTTCGTTTTTTTACGGGCACTTACTCGTTCTTTTTTGCTCAACTTTTGACAGTTTTTCGTTTCATTGACAGCTTCCTAAGGACTCGATCCTTATGGCCTGCAGCGGAGAATTGCCAACTGCTCAGCTCAAGCCACTGGTTTTTTTTCTTTTCCTGGTTCTTGCAAGTATGTTAGAATTTCCTTGCTCATTTCTTCTTCCCGCGAGTCTTTCCGTAGTTGCATTCCCCAGAATCGTTTTTCTCTTGAAGCGACATCTTTCAGACCCATCCTTCCTCAATTCTTGTATTTTCCTCTCTTTCATGGATGCTGCTCCGATTCGGATGCTTGGACTTCCCGGAAAGAGGTTTTCCACCCCAGCTTCTACTCTGCATTCGCACTTTCCCGATTCTTCCAGGAGAATTTTCAGATTGTTTTTGTCACCTCCTTCGGTCTTTTATAGGTTTCTAAATGCGGCAGTTGGATTAACTCTCCCGGTAATCCTGCCTCCATCCCTCATTGAGGGACTCCCTCTTTTTTTTTTTTTGAGGAGCTAACATTGATTGTTGGAAGTTTTTTTGCGGCACGACTGGTTTAAGTTTTTTTTTATTTTTTTTTCCTTTGACGTTATTTTTTTTCTGAGCGATCCTTTTTTGGAAGCAACGGTTTTTTTCTCCCACCCCTTTTTCTCCACCCTTCCCCCCTGCCGGGTTCCTTGAATTTTGGAAGATTGAATTTTCTTTTACTCCGGATTCGGGCTTCAAGGGACTTTCCCCCCCCCACTTCGGTTAGGGTTTCCACTGCCCCCCTTTGCCCTTTTGCGGATCTTTGGTCCCAAACGCGAACGGGCCCCGAGAGGACTTTCCCCCCCTCGTTCCTTCGCACTTCTGCTACAGTTTCTCCTCTGGAACGCTTTGTTCGGCTTTGAAGAATGCCATGCTCAGATTGTGATTTTTTTTTTTGGCGTCATGAAAGCCTCCTTCGAACTTCAGCAAGTAACGAGTTGGTTTTTCCCCCTTATGGTCGGTTTCCGATCATCCTCAAACTGTGGCGCCTGCTTCAGTATCTCGTGTGAGCCGATTTCCGACGATTGGCCCGACCCTTTCCCGCGGTTTTTCCGTCCAGACCTTCGACAGAATTCTCTTCTCTCCTCGTGTGCTCGTATTTTTTTTTCCTGTGATTTTTCTGCATGAGGACATTCCTAATAAGCTTCTTAACTCTCTTCGCGTCCATTTCAGCTTCCTCGGTCCCAACCGTACCATTACCGCTTTCCCCGCCATTTTGTTAGAGGTTCTCAGTTTAGTTGCTTTGGTTTAAGTTTTGACCGAGCGCTTGCCGTTTCTTTTTCCTTGACTGCGATCTTTTTTCAGAGACTTTTCTTTCGCCTTTTTTGAAGCCTTTTTTCTTGCCTCGAAGAGGCCAGAATTATTCCCCTGAGCGCAGGCGACTTCTCCATTCATTTCTCACTTTTTTGAGATTTTTTTCTTCCCCCTCAGGCCTTCAGTGAACCGGCGGGCGTCCGGCGTTTTTCTCCTCTTGCCCCGGTAGTGCCTGATTTCCGGATGTTTTTCTTCACGTGGTTCTTTTTTAGCGCGTTCGTCTGGCAAGGGGTTTTTTTTTGCGGTTTTCTTCGGCTTGGTTCTGGGATCTGTTTGACGACACTGTCAACCGGCCACCCTGCAGCGCTTTTCCTTCCCCCGTGATGGGTTTTTCGGTCCGTGCTTTCTCCCGTTAAGATCTTTCTTTCAGCTTTTCCCCCCTCGATCCCCAGGGTGTGAACGTTTTTTTCCACTGGGTCTCGGAACTCTCGACTCGAGGCTCTGCCGCTTGCGTTCTTCCCCGGATGAGTTGCCTTTTGTTTTTGCGTTGAGACGTTTATCGGGGTTTCCTGTCCCAGACCTTTTGACGCTATCCTGGTGCACTGGGTTTCAGCCCTTTTCGTGTGCCCTTGCGGTTCCCCTCTCCCTGATTGGAATTTTTTTTTTCGTGGTCGCACTTTTCTGTAGTTCCATACGCTAGCCTGCTCACTTTGGGACGGCGTCCCATCTTTGGTTGATGCTAGGTTCTTTCTTACTTTTTTGGACGCTTTTCCTAAGCGAGCCGCCCCTCTCCTGTCTACCCGGCGGAATGGGTAATATCTCTTTTTCGGAGCGTCCTTCCTTGGTTCGCGTGACCGGAGCTTTTTTCTCACCGTCGGACTCTTTTCTATTGTTTCTTCGTCTTTTCTTTAGCTGAGCTGCGTCGTACAGGTACAGTTTCTTTTAGTCCACAGGTCTGGTCTTTTTTTACGGTGACCCCCCCCTGCTTTTGGTTCCGATTGTGATCTATGGTTTGTACGATCCTTTGTTTCTGTTGATGCTCGTCCCAAGAAAGTTCAATTTTTTGGCGACCTTAGAAACCGTCTTTTCTAAAGCTTCCGGGTCCTCTTATTTAAGCATTCCTTTGGTTTGGCAAAGACTCTTTTTTCTCTTTGATAGATCCTCCTTAGGTTCTGACCTCTGACCTCTTCTGCTGAGAACACCTCCCTTCTACCTCCCTCCCGTTTTTTGCCTTCTTCGAATCCTTACGATCGCCTTTTATCAGACGTGCTTGGAACCTTAAGCTTCTATCGACTCTTTCCTCGAAATGTTTTTTATAGGAGTTATTTCGAGCCCGCGCGCTTTTTTTTTTCTGATCCTGGCGAACCTGAAGTTTGGGACACTTTTTTTTGCCGGTCCTTGGACTAACCAGAGTGGTCTTGTAACTCTTTCCCTGACGACATGGTGATTTTGGGGTAGCTCTTGCATAATCTTGAGGGATTAAGCCTTTTTCAAACAGGCTTCCATTGTATGCGGTGCTTCCCGGAACGTGGGTTTTATTCCCCTAGACTTTGATCCCTCCTTTTCCTCCTTTTCAATCCGCCCAATATGCTGGTGCGGGCGGGAACTTTTTCCGAAGGTTTTCCCCGGCGTTTTATCAGAAGCTTTTTTTCTGCAGTTAGGAGTCTGACCAGCTTTCGTCATTCCTTCTCTATCATGACCTCTTTCAGAACTCCCCTCCTACAAGTGTTTCTTAGGTGTATGAATAGGCCTTTTTGAGTGGCCTCGGGGGTCTTGGTCTCTTTTGTGTCTTTTACTTGAACTGTACGAGCGACTATAGGTGTTCTCTGGCCTCCTTTCCCCTGATACCTAGTCCACCTGAGCCGGGTTTGGCGGGTTTGAGTTGCTTCCCCTCTTTTTCCCCGTTCGATCTTTGCCTTCGTTTTTCAGAGTGCTCCTCCCCTATTTTTTCGCGTCTTTTCGAGGTGTTTTTGGTTGTACTGCTCTTCTCGAGTTTTTTGCGACCTCAGCGGTGCTCTTTTTTTTTTTTTTGCTGGTGGTGTACTATGTCGCCTTTAGCATGGGTCTTTTTTTTCAGTTTGGTGATGTCTCAATTTGGACCGTTCTTTTCCATGACGCGTTGACCCACCGAAGATTTTTTGGCCGATCTTTCCCTTAGGGGTGTTTTAAGAATTTTCTTTTCTTCCAGCATTTTTTTCTTAAACCCTATTCCTACTTTTCTTTCCCTTTTTAGGTGAGTGTCTCACTCAATGTGGCCCTGGAGGTAGTTTTTGGCTTCTCTTTCCCTCTGACGGCCTTTACTTTTACTTTGCCTTCTACGATAGGCTTTCGTTTAGGCTCCTCCCTTCCCAGGAAAGTCTTCACTGGTTTCCCCCTCCCAAGCTTTTTTTCCCAAATATCGGACGTCAGGTAGACCATTTTCGAGCGGGGCTTGCCGGGTATTCCCCAACAGGCATCGCTTTGTTTTTCCCCATACGGCTGTTCTTTTTTCACGTTTTAACAGCTCTTTTTCAGCCTAAGCCTCCGTTGTTTGTGATTCCCTTTCCCCCCCTCCCATTTTAGACGGATTTACTCTTTTTCAGGAGTTATGGCCGCGTATGCCTTCGACTGTTGGTTTCCTCCTTTCCGATCGGACTAGTATACTGCAGAGAGTCGAATCGCTCTTCTTTTGTTTCCCCAGTGCATCGTTGTGAGGATTTTTTCCCCGGAATCCCCTCCGGCGTCTTTCCCTAGCGGCTTTCTTAACGATGGTACAGACGCTCGTAGTCATAGCTCCCTTTCCGCACCACGACCCACGCCGCGGTTTTTTTTTTTCTGGACCGTGCAGATTCTCCCCCTTTCAGCCACTTCCGTTGGCAGCCCGGGTGTTTTTTTGTCGGTTGTGAATGTCCTTCCTTCTCGGAGCGGCTTTTACAAGCCCCGTCCCAGTCCCCCCAGGACTTTCTTCCGGAGCCCCCCCAGCCGCAACGTCTCTCAAAGCTGGCCTTGTCGACCCCTGTTCAGACTGACTTTTTTCGCGCCCTCCTCGCGGCCATTTTTTTTTTTTCATTAGCACGCCTACCCCCTCTGCCCGTTCCCAGCGATGGAGGCCGGGTGCTCTCCACCCTGATGGAAATCCTTTTTCTCGCAATCTTAGAGTTCTTTCCCCAGCGCGGTCCCCAGACTGCCATTCCTGCAGTTCTTGCGTCTTTCGATGCATTTATCTGGTTCGACAGATTTGTCAGATCATTTTTTGTCGAAAGTTTTTCGGCATAGGTTTTCCAGCTCAACAGTCCTTTTTTACACTTTACGAACCGGCGTTTTACAGCCGGTATGTTCCGCTAAGCCTGGCCGGCACCGTCGTTTAAATACCCCTCTCTTTTTCTGCCAGCCCATTGGAGTCTTACGCAAGTCCCCGGGTAGTGCCCTTCTTTTTCCAGGCCCATCTGTGCTATAATTTCCTTCTTTTTGCCGGCCAGACCACATTTGATTCGGCCTTTTTTCTTCGTTCTGGTGAGATAGACCTCCTTTTCCTTCTTTTTCCGAGCTAGTTACTATCCCTCTTTTTAAATCCTTTTTCTTCCTTCGGCCTCCCTTAAGCTTCGCTCTTCGCCGCTTCTTCGCTTAAGCTCCCCGCCAGAAACTTCATGGAACCCCCGACTTATGAATTCTTTTAATTCAGGTGCTTTGTCTAGAACTTGTTTGGCAGTTGCGGCTATCCTTTGAGATTTCCTTCCCATTCAACCCCGGGCTCCGCCGTGAGGTGCTCCCGCAGCTCGTAGGTCATTCGCTGATTCCCCCTTTCCGTCGATTCCTTCAGATCGGGCCTCCAGAGGCGTCCCCCCGATCCGTTGGTTCATAGAACTTTTCCCTTGACCAGAGTGTTTAGCCGTTATACTTTTCGTACTCCAATGTTTCCACACCCCTTATACTGGAACGTTCCAATGACTCCCCCCTCCTGTGGAAACGGTTTCGCGGGGGGCCTCCTACCCTACCTTTTTCGAGGACATCAGCGGCTGCCTGGTTTAGGTCAAATCCCCTTCTTGCTTCCGAACGTTTTTCCGCTACAACGAGCCCGAAAGATTTAGCCGCCTTTTCCGAAACCCGCGGACACCTCGCAGTCCTCCCCTTCCGAGTTGCCCTTCCATTCCTCCCTTAAAAGTCTCCTTTCTTGCTCGATCTTTTCGAATCTTACTCCTCGCTGATCTATATACTTCGATTAGGCTGGTGTCTTTTTTTTCGAACTTCTGGTCCTGTACTTTTCCTGCCTCTCTGCCCAGCGGGATTTCTCGGCTTGGCATCTTGCCGGTTGCAACAAATCTCAGACTACCCTAAGTGTCCCTTATCACCAACCCATTGTTAGCCGCTGTATGGCCTTCCATCGATACCCCGGTTTTCCTTCGAATTCTGCATAAGATACCCTCCCGGCCGGATTAATCTGGCCTAGCCCTACTCACTGCCTTCAGGTATTTGTTTCTGACATTCTGCAGATCTTTAATTGGGATCCGCGTTTTTACGCCCTTGAGACCCAGCCTCTGCGGGGCAGTTCATTAGCCTCGCTCGCAAACCCACAGTACTCTTTGACTTTCTCAGCGATCATGACCGCCTGTCCATCTTCCCTAGCATGCCTTCCCTTTTCCTTTGATTCCAGCTGGTTAGTCCTTACCTTTTTTCGAGGCCTTCGCTATCCTTTCGGCCCTTTCGCCCCCGCCCCAGAATTTGAGCTTCCTGCTCCCTTCAGAACGCGGACGTGCTAGTCTTTTGACATAGCTCGATTACGACATCCTTCCATGTTCGAGCTGGTTCAACCGGGACCGCGTTCGCGTGACATTCTTCTCGTTGTCTCTTTCCACGCGCTTTGCAGAAAACGAGACGTTCTCCAGCCTCTCCCCTTAAAATGGTTCGGTCCGTAGTCACCGGGGAGACCGTTCTTACCTTGAGAGTCGTAAGTCCCCGCGCCTCTTGTGATCTTTTCGGATGCAGCCTCTTTTTTTTTGGGTTTGGTTTTTTGAAACTTCCTTCTCCAGAAGGTTCGCGAGAGTTTAGCATGGACACATAATTGCATGCCCTGGCTTGACCCCTTTTTTGGAATAGTCTTACACCATTTTCTTTCGTTGCGATTCCGTTGCAGTTTTATTCACTAAGCCCGATTTCTCTCAAAGTCGTTTCCTTTGCTTTACCGGATCCGACTTGGAGCATTAGCGATTTCAATGGCTGTCTTCACATCCTCTAACGGACCCTTTCCCTGAAAGTCCATATATTTCTCTCCCTGGATGCCCTTTCAGAAAAGTGATTTCGTTGATTTTTTTGCTTTGCGAGCTGCCGATGATCGTGCCGGATTTTTTTTTTCTTCGCATTAACAGAAACTTTTTTTTGACTGGTTTCCTCTGCTGTGGATCTTTCATAAGTGTTTTGATCTCTTACCACAGCGCTTTTCTCTGCGGAAAACCTTTCGTGCTTTTATTTTTTTTCCCCCCCGTTTTTTTTTCCTTTTCCCACGTCTCCCTTCGCCTCCGTCCCAGGACACGGGCCGCGCAGGGATTTTCCCATTGAACTGAGCATTCCACGAACGCTCCTTGCCGTCCCAGTCAAGTTCGGACGTTTTTAGGTGACCCTGCCATCTCCCCGAGCCTGACCTGATTTTGAGCTTTCCCAAAAATAACCTTTTGTTCCCCCAGCCTTTTACTTTCGGATATTTTTCTGGCGGTTTTCCCCCATTTAATCCATCTGTTTCGATGTGTCCCCCTTGGTCTTCTATGTTCTAAATCGACCGCCCTTCTGAGGCCCTACTCCGGCCTTTGATCCTCAGGGTCTTTTCGCAAGGATCTCCAGAAAATTTTCCCACAGGAGATTTTCTTTGCCCGTGTGTGCCGTTGGATGACCTGTTTCATCGCATTGATCAAAATTTTCTTATGCCGGCCAGGACCATCCTTGGTCCTCCACCTTTTTGCCCACTTCCCCTGTACCCTCCCCAGTTGGGTCGTTTTCTTCGGATGGCTTAGCTTCTTTCTCCCTCGGATTTCTCTTTTTTCCTATTCTTTCTCATCGCCGTTTTAGGATCAGTTTCATTTATACCTCTACTCGTTCCTCCAAGGAGTTCTTAGAGAATACGAGTCCTCCGATAGGCTTCTTCCCCGCAGATTCTTAAGCGTCCCTTTTTAGGAGTGAGAAGGTTTTGTTAGGTTACCTTAACCCCTGGGAACCGAGCGGGCGGAGGTTTGGATCTTAGATGTCAATTCCCCGTTTTCTTTTATCAGAGTTAGGTATTTTGACCGCTCGGTATTTTTCCTTCCTGATCCCTTGATACTCTTTTTCGATTGATATATGGCTTCAACAGTTCCCACCTTTGAGCTGGATGTCCTAATGGTTAGGCTTTTGATCTCCGCGTTAAGATCCTAGGGTCTAACGTTGAAAGGTTCCCTCAATGTTCTCAGTACCTGACAGACTTGGACATTCCCCCCAGAATTCTCTTCTCTTGCTGGTCCTTCCTTTGTCCTGAGAAAGGGCAGGCTTTTTGATTTTTGGGGAAAGCCTCTTTTTCGAGCTCCAAATGCGCCCTCACCAAGACCACTCTAGGCATAAATTGTAGTTCAAGCCTTTAGATATTAAAGCTTATGGGGCTGGTATAGACAACCTAATTTTTTATTACGCGAAGATCATGGCGGAGGACCCCAACCCCCACTTATGCTCTTCGTATGTTTTGCTTGTCCCGTCTAAAACTGGTCACGGTTTTCCTGCGGAACCATGGATCTGGCCTTTGAGACAGCCTGTTTCGGCACCGCTTGGTTCCCCTCGGACTGGTCTTGTTTGCTTAGTATTGACGCTCGCGATGTGTATCTTTTTTCTAGGGGATTTTCTGGCTAATGATGAATCCTTCTTTGGAGTTCTACTTTACTGATGTTAATTTTCTTTACCCTTCAAAGCTTTTCCGGATCTCTCCTATTTTAAGTTCGGAATTTTTTTTTCCCCAAGAAGCTTTCCCCCTAGGCAACTTTTTCTTGTGTTTTGTTTATTGCACGGGCTGGGACCGTGGCTTTTTTTTTTGCTAGACTTTCTGTGTCCCTTTCCTGATATCTCCTCCCTCTTTTTCCCGCTATGAGGGTAGTGAATCTTTGGACAGGATACCCTGCCCGACTACTCTACTCTCCTTGAGAACATATGCGCCCTCCCTGCTCGGTAGCCGGACGGTTTTGTCTTTTCTCGAACTTCCCCTTTTTTTTCTCCCCCCCCTCTCAGCTTTCTCTCTTCCCGACTAAAGGACCACCCTTTATCCGACGAGGAGGATTCCCTGGCGATTTCTTGTCTTAGTTTCCTCGCTCGTCCCTATGAGCTTCCCTTTGCCCCTGGATATCCGGTCCTGATGGACCGGATTTTTGGCGGTAGCGCGGTCTGAAGCCTCCTTTGCAAGCGGCGACCTGCTTCTGAAAACATTTTTCCGGAGGGGTCCTGTGTCCCCACTTAACCTTCTCAGGGACGCCAGGAGGGTTCTTTTGTCGCGAGGGTCTGCGGCACGGTGGACGTCAAATGGCGGAGTCCCCCGGTCTTCAGGGGGGGGACTCCAGAAAATTTTACGGCCTAACGTGCTTCCTCTGTTCTCCCCCGGCGATGTCTCCTCTGACCGTTGTCCCTCCCTCCCTTCCCCCTGTGTCTCGATTTGATCATGCTCTTGTTCTTCCAAGACACTCCCGCTTTTCTAGACCGGCACTTGCTATTCTGACCGCAGGAGTTTCCGTGGCCGTGTCTAGGGTTTTTGCGGACCCCCCTCTTTTCCGGACCCTCTCCGCTTCCCCTTAGCAAGACTCTTCATCGCTTAGCTCTTCCCGCTCGTTCCCCACCGGATCCCTTCCTTGAGCCCCCTCTATTCTTCCTCTCCGGCCTCCACTCCCTCCTGGAACCACCCTTTCCCGGAAGACCCTTTTTCTCCGATTCGCCTCTTTGGTCGGAAGACTCCCCTTGTTATTCTCTCAACTTCCTCCTCCCCCTCTTCTTACTGGTCCTTTCCTCGCTCCCCCCCCCCCCTTTCCCCCCCCCTCGCCATCCCTTTCCACCCCCTCCCCTACTCCACGTTTCTCCTCTCCCTATTCCCCCCCCTCTCTTCCTTTCGCCTCTCCCCTCTCCACTCCTCTCCCCCCCTTCTTTTCAAGTGTCCAATCTCCTTGTTTTACCCCCCCCGAATCTCTTGTCAAGTCTGGTACTCTCGGCGCAAGTTTGTTACCTAAGATTCTCTTTAGCTTGGTTTACATTTGTCGATTTTCAGGCCTTCTCCTGGGATTTTTTTCCGCCGCAGCCCGTTCGCGCGCTGAGACCGTGGATTTTGAAATGTCCCCCCCAGACCCGAGGTTTTTTCACGGGCTTTGATTGTCCCTTGAGACTTTCTGAAAGGCCCTGTTGCCTTCCATTCCTCCAACCTTTTGTTCTTTCTGTGGAGCTTGTCTGTATACAAGTCTTCTGTCTAAGTTCAAGATTTGAAAGGTCGGACCTTTCTTCCTTTATTTAGGCGCCCCCCCCCCTCCCTCCAGAGTTCCTTTCCAATTCCCTCAAGGAAGGAGCCCCCTATTCGTACCTTTCCGAGAGGGTTCCTTCCCACCTTTTTTGAGCCTCAGCTCTTCCCTTTTTTCTTTCTTCAAGCCTTGCTTCGTTGCTTGAACTTTCTTTCATAATACTCCTTTCGCTTAACCGTTTTTCTCTGGATTTTATCCCATCTTGCGGATACTCCTTATACATCCCTTGTGGACTTCCCAAGCCCCTCTTCCCAATGCATATCCTCGAGTTGAATCACTTCTGCTTGATTAAAGTTTTTTTTTTGATTCCCCACGTGGTCTCGCCGTTCATTTTATTCTTTTTGTTAAATTTCGATCGATTTGGTATGTTCAAACGAGCCCCCTGGCGTTACTTCACGAAAATGCCACCTCCGTGATTGAATTTTTTTGTCAGACGGGTCTCCCGTCGCACCTTCTTTAAAGACACCTGGAAGGATTTTTAAGACCGAGCAGATCCAGGTCTTTTCAAGTTTGAGCGCAGCTATAGAGGCACACAACGAACCCTGCTCGGGATTAAACCACCCGCCGCAACGCCCCCCTTTCCCCAGATGCACCCTCCCTTACGTACCTGAATTAAGCCGATCCCCCTCGCGCCCCTTTTCGGCGTTTCTTCCCCGACTTCCACCTCCCTTGCTGCAAGGCCCCCCTGATGCCAATCGGTCGCCCTCTTACCGTTGTCTGCCCCCTCCCCCCAAGAGGCGCGTCCTCTCTCACCCCCCGGCCTCCGTCCTTCCAGGAAGAGACGGCCCCACTCTCCTGTGCTTACGAGGAAAGTCCCTCCTGAGACAGCTTTTTGTTCCAGGAGTTTCTGGACTCAGGTCTGTTATAGTTTTGCAAAGCCTCCCCTCGGGCGGCAAGAAGCCGGACTGAATTTCAGCCTCGGATTTTTGCCTGTCTTCCAACCATAGTTTCAAGTAATTCAATGCCTGTCCATCCCATTGTCTAAGGGACTCGCATCCCCATCCCTTCTATCTGTCTTTGATTTCTCCTGGGACCTTCTGACAGGATTTATTTCTCCTTTACAGATTTCAAGAAAGATGCGCTTTTTTTTTCTTGTAGTTTTATCAGTTCCGCCCCAGCCTCTCCAAATAGTTTATATTTTATTTCCTCCCCCTGGTTATCTTCTACCTTTATGCCACTGCCCGCAAGTTCGTTAATTCTCTATATAAGTTTTACTTTCTCTAGTAGCCGGCTCGTCCCACAGTTTTTCTTCAGCCTGCTCCCTTAAGTCTTTAGGTTCTTCTTTCTCTAGCTTTTCGGACCCCGGTATTCTTAGTTTCCCACTCTCGGTGGGATGATCTTCCCCTTCCTGTGCACCCTTGCTTCAGTTTCCACCCCTATAGCCCCATTTGACGCTTCAGCACCCCAGCAACCCTTCGACTTCTCCCCGGAACCCCTCTTCACTCCCCTATTTGGCGCCACTCCTCCCGCGGGCACCGGTTCTTTGGCGCCTTTCTAGTCGTGTTTCATTTTTTTTCGGTTCCCTTCCCCCTTCCACTCGATCCGCCTTCCTCCTCACTCGAGCCCCCGACCCTGTGCGACGTTCTCCCCACCTTTTTTGCTTCTTTTGCGATCTTCGTCCTCGATGCCTCGTACCAGAATGTTTTAGACTTGCGCAGTGAGCTCTTCCCTCTTCAACTATTCCTTATTTTTATATCCTTTCTCTAGACCGTCTCTTTATATGAATTCTACGAGGGTTTTTCTTGTTTAAGTTCTTTTATCTCTTTTGAATTTCTTTCCCCTTATTCAACCTTCGTTTTTTTATAAACAGGAACTCCCTTCTGTATGCTTTCTGATCCCTGGGCTCTTTTGAATTCCCCTATACAGTCCATTCTTTCCTTTGCGCACCTTCTCATCGACCCTTTCAGGTACTTTTCTCTTTTTTTTTTACCTCTGATTGAACTCTTTGGGATACTGAATCCCTAAGCCCCCTTCGAAGAAAACCCCCTTTTGGCAGGTCCCCTGAGCTCCTCGCCTATTTCCCCCGGTTCACCCTTGATTTGTACTTCTAGTCTCCTTCCTTTTGAGGTCCTGAGCCTTCCTCTTCTTCCTCCCTAAGGTCCCCGCCGGTTAACACCGGAATTAGAACCCCCTCCTTTCGGCACTCTCCGGGAAACCCCTCTGGTCTAGCTTCCGGACTTTT
>Ga0179593_1457171_pt1 | contig 23755 bp, 26 predicted proteins | sample CZODoug2_1_08_16_FD_185931 | JGI IMG/M metagenome (GOLD analysis project Ga0179593, IMG submission 185931) | Vadose zone soil fungal communities from Angelo Coast Range Reserve, California, USA - CZODoug2_1_08_16fungal (PacBio error correction) | ecosystem: Environmental > Terrestrial > Soil >... | reverse complement strand
CGTGGGAATTGACGTTTTTCCTTTTTCGATCACCCAAATCGAAAAGTAGGATTGCTCACAGCAGAAGGGTCATCTTTAAAACTGTAGATGATAATGTGACAAATCTTCCCCTTTTGGACTCCACTGGAAAATTGGCCTTAAGAGTTGAAGAAACGTCCCACCCATGGAGCCAGTGCACCGGCCAGAGAGGAAAAAAATTCGTTATATTGAAAACTTGCTTGCTTATCTCACTTTTATCCGGGAAGTCTCCCCTCTTTCCTTGAGGTGTTGCAAGATAAACCCCGTTCCCACCCTTGGCCACAATTGCTTAACCGAGTCCGATCTTGCAAAGACATTTTTTCAGGATTGTGGCCACTCTCTCATCCTTTCCGGGTTAGGCATGGCGGAAATTCGAATCCCCTCGGCCACCCCCCCCCCCCCCGCGGCTGCCCATCAGGACATGACTCGCCTTCTTTCTCACGTTAATTGTTTTGTTCCCATTCCCCAGTCGCAAGGGTTCATCAAATTCCAGGCAAAGTGAATAGTTTACATTTTTTCATTTTCGCCGGCCATCGCGTTAATTAGCTGCAAGTCTAGCAATATGCTGTGCAACACCACCCATCCCTGTTTCGCCATCACCCTTTCCCCTTTTTTTCTTGCTACCCCCGTCGGCTCTAAGCTTATGTCGGACCCTTCGTTGCCGTCCATCATGGCCCCTCTGTTCCCTTGCTTTGTCCCAAGCCCCGCACCTCCACCTGAAAAAACGGAAGTCATCCTTGGCGATCAAGATTGAACCAGACCTCGGGCTGATTGCGTTCTCCGCTGGAATACATTAAAAGTGTGGTTCGACTTTTTTTCTCAAATTATTCTTCGCTTTCCTCCTTGCAATCTGTTTATCCCAAGGAGACTTTCCCCCACCGCCTCCTCTTGGAGGTGACCACATTGAAGTAGTCGGGTGAGGTGATAAATTCCATCCTTCTTTCCGACGAACCTAAAGTTTACATTTTACTTAGAAGAAACCCAAGCCAATTTTAAATGGACTCCCCGCAACCTCGCCATTATTTAATTTGCAAAATGGCTCGAAGGAAAGGTCACGAGGGCCGGTGAAGTAAGGTCAAAAACGCAGGCTCGACTTCCTGCCGTTGAGTTAAATCCATTTCTTTATCGCAGAGAGCATTGTATTTGAGTGTGTGATAACGGCAAATACGTTGACGTTTCCACCCGCACAAGTACCAGCGGTTTCAATGATAAGAGTTCATTCACCCCCAACGCTTTTTTGTTTTTTCCCCCACACGTTTGATAAGGTGGAAACAGAAGGCATCTGGCCGCCGTTGAACAGTCCTCTGGGAGCTACATGAGTATGTGAGAACCCACCCTTGCCGCGCTTTTTTCCACGCACCCAGTTGTTTCGCTAATCACTCCATCGCAAGGACTCGTGCCAATATAGAAGACAACATTATGAAGAAAAAGAGTGCGAAACCAAAACCTGCCCCAGGAAGTTCACCCGACATCCATTATAGCATTTTACCAAAATAATCAAAGCTATTCCCCCAATGTTGCTTCCGCGTGTTTGAGAGAGATCCCTTTCCTTCTGACACTCCTTCTCCCACCCTTACGAGTATCAGCAGAATTTACCTGGTTAATGATCCGACAAAAGATTGTGGACGGACAATCAGCGCCCCGCCACTCGCCTTCCGGACTGGATACTCGAGTTTGTTCCCGTTCCATTTGCCGAAAACTCCCAACCCCCAAATGTTCCCGGGGTCCCCCCTTCCTCCGCCTGTAGCCACCTGATTCAGAGATTGTCGCGAAGTGTGATGGGTTTTCTGTTCCATTTTTTTTTTTTTTTTTAACTCATTTCCCCGTTTCCCATCTTTAAAGCTTTACAAGGCAATTGAAGAGCCTTGACAATTCCTGGTTCGTTAACTATCAATACATTTACGGCAACCTGGAGCTTGCGCGAGACTTTTCAATCCTCACTTTCCGACCCCTGCTTTTTCCCGGGCACCCTCTGAATTGTGATTTGGGAATGCGTTTCACAGAGTCTGAGCCAGGCTTTTTTTCCGCGCGCGCGAGACCTCTCTTTGAAAATGTACTTTCCACGGCCGCCTGCACCCGCGTTCAGATTACTTCCCCCCTTTGACTTTCAGTGGAAAAAAAGAACGCGCGATGTTTTTTTGCGGTCCCTCTGAGCTCCACGCGCGACAGCTGACTCTCCCGAGTGTGAACGATGAAAGCTGGTTCTACCGTTTTAGTCAATTCTTCGCCAGAGAGGACGCTCGCTCCTTCCCTCCCGCCCCCAAAAAGAGGGACACATTGGATATCCAGCGTTTTCCTTCCATTTTGGGCTTCCCCTTCTTCCGTTTATATCCACTGTTAGCTCTTCGGTTTTATGAAGCGTTGCCGGAACCCTCCCTCCAGTCGCTGTTCCCCCGGGTTTCTCGCTCCCCCTCAGTCTCGCCCCGGGGCGATGGTTTTACCCCCCCACGCCACAATTCCCCCTGAACTTGCCTTCTGCCTGCCAGAACTTGATGCGCGTCGCTCTTATAAAAGATATCGCCAACCCCCCTTTTTCCCTTTGTACGGCATCACCGCGGAGAAAACCTGGATTCTCAGCGTTCCCCCGTCTTTGGCGCGAGGTCTGGCAGGCCGGAAAAGTAGATTTCATTTTTGTATTTTTCTTCTCTGAGCGGTACCTCCCCTTGTTTTTCTTTTTTCTGGCCCATATCGGAAATGCATCGGAACAAACGTGGCCTTCAACTTTTGCTATTATTCAGGGCGGTGGCCCACCCCCCAACGAGTCAGGATTTTGTTGCCTTTGGCCCTTTTCGCCCAAACGCATTTTTGTCGGTGTCACTCCTCACTTCCTTCGAACTGATGAGTCTCATATATTCCTCCTCATCTTGTTGTTGTCGCGTGATGCGCATCTTTCAGCTGGACTTACCCACGCTCTTCTTTTTTCCATTCCCTCCCCCCCCCCACGCGTAACTCGTGGCTGGTTGACACTGAATAACACCACCTTGTTCCGTGCTTCGTTGAGGGACTTGTAAGGGTCGAGAGTCCTTTCCCTTGTCACAGCATCATGAGAATACTCCCTCCTCTTCCTAGCGCCCAAAATGCTCCTTGCATACGTCCTTGCCCGGAAAAATACGCTTCCAAGATTTTGTCTAAGCTGCTTGTTCTCTTTTGACCCCGTTTTTTTTCGAGCACACACAAGATTTTTGTTTTGGAGATCCCCTGAACTGTCGTGCGCATTCCTCGGCGGGCAGCCTGAAGTTAAGTTTTTTCCTATGTGTGGAACCCCTCCCCTTATTCCCCCTGGCGGAGCTGCTGCGTCCGTATACAACCTCCTACCATCGTTGCCGTTTGAGTTCTTCTTCGTCTCTTTTCTCTAAAACACCGCATTAACTTGGTGGCTGACATGAGCGCAGGTGAACCTTCCCCCATTGGCATTACAAAGCGGGTAGACCCCACCTGTCATCTTCTTTGTGTGCGATTGAGGGCTACGGCGCGCTTTATAGATTCAGACCAATACCATTGCCCCCTCCATCCCCCCCTCCCGCCTTGTAGGTTCTTTTAATACGTGCTGCAAGAGGCGAGCGTGATGATCAGTCCTAGCCCCACAGAACTTTCCAATCCTAAAAAAACCTAAAGGAGCGGGCCTGTTCCTTCTTTCCCTCTTTGGCCTTTGGAGGACTTGTCCCTTTCCTGCAGTCATTTCGTCCTGTACACGATCATCGCTGGCTCCTGCCAACATACGCTGGCCGCGCGCGTGTTTTGAAAATTATAGGACCCCCAACGCCCTTCCCCCCCCCCCTTTCCCCCAGCGGTCTGCCCGGTACCTTCGGTAATTTACTCTCGTTATCTCGCTCCGAGGCTCCAAGGTGCCTTGTAAAGGTATGGCTAACTCGAACAGGAGCTTTGCAGTTCGTGCTCATATGCAGTTTAAACCTTGAATCCTTTCGTTCCTACCGTCCACTGTCATACTCCAGCACCTTGCCCCCCTCCCTCCCAGATTTCTGACTTTTCTCCTTGGCGACCTTAATCACTTCTGGTTCCTTTTTTTTTTCAATTAGGGCTCTTTCGCGTGACAGCGCATGAACCTTTCTCCTTCCGTACTTTATTTTTTCGGGGCGGTGAGGGCATGTTCATAGGTCCACAATATGTTATTTTCCGGGATAATTGAACCTCCCTGGTTCCCTTTCCTCTTTAGTTCCCGTAATTCATGGCAGTGTGACGTCACACCGCGATTCCAGCCTCGGCGATCACATTGGCAACTGACTTTGATGATGGTGGTCCCCACCCTTGCACGTGCGTTTTGGAGATTTTTTTTATAAAGGTTCTGGGTTAAATTTTGTGTTGAGAGGGGTCCAATTTTGCTAGAGATGGGCTTCTCGGGCGTCGTCCAGATGCTGTCCACCATCCTTCTCTTTTTCTTCCTTTTCCTTTACTGGTTGCGGGTGACTTGTTAGCGGAAGTTCGCAATGGCCTCCTCTTCTAAGAGAAGTTCATCCTTTTCCGTTTATCCTCCTTTCCCATTTTTCGTCTCCTTTTTCGTGGTGAGGCAACCTGCAACGTATTGGACAGTTTTTACACACTGTCTCCTTCTTTCCTTTTTAATCCCTGCTTTTCTCTCTCTTCACAGTGATTCAAACATGAGTGCGATACAAACTGTGCCTTCTTCACGCTTGCGAGCCAGGATTACGATATCCAGCGCAAAACCTCAGCTTGGCAGCCGGGCCCCTCTTCTCGGTTGCCTATGGAATGGTCGCGGTGGATCTCAAATATAGGTATAAATCTTAAGTTTCGGCGAAGGTGAACCCATATCACGCTCCACTACTAGTTCCCATGTCGTCAGTCAAGTCAAAGAGTCTTTTTTTTCCCGATTACTTTTCTTGGCCCCCCGATTGCTTGTAAGGATATTAGAGGGGAATGACGGCGGCCATCAAACCATTAATGTATTCGGCGGCGACGCAATTCATCCGTCGGGAATTTTGCCCCTCTTTACCCCCCCCCGTTATCAAAGTGACGTGCTCGTTTTGTGCATCTTTGAAAGTCGGGCGGGATGCTGGGCAATTCCTCCCCCGGACCCAGCCCCCCCTTCCCTTATGTCCAACCCTTTGTCAAAACGGGCCGGAACATATGCTGCGTTTAGATAGTGGCTGGAAGCGGTTTTCGCTCACAACATGTATACTTGATGGCGAACAGGAAGCTTGTCTGAGGGTTTTTTTTTTTTTTTTGGCCAGAGATGGGCGCAGATAGATTGGATTTTTGAATGAACTCGAATCTATTAGAATAATTATATTGATTGATTTTAGAATCGGGAGACGATTGATGTTTCAAACCTTTTTACTGTCCCCCTCGTCAGCGCTTTTCCTTTTGAGTTCCCCTGTTTCCCCTTCGGGCTCGTAGAGATGGAATGGAGCACTGATTCAGTTGACCTTACATGAATCATCCTCAAAAATTAAGAAGACTGAGGCTGATTGGCTATTGACATTGGACCACCCTTCTTCCTTTCGCCCCTTTTTTGTTTCCCCAACGATTGCCATTTGGGTGGCACTTTTATGGGATCTTCCACCACTTCGCAGCATGGGGAATACGTTCTGAAGGGCGCTCATCTCACCTATTTTTTTCCCTATTCCCTCTTCCCCGTCTTGGCTTGCAGGCGGCGCCAGTGCGCTTCCCACGCATGTCCTCATTGGGCCGTGTAGCCTTTGGCAATCCTTTTTTCTACCAGATCCAGGTTTGAACTCCAAGAGACCTGGCTCGTTCCTCCTAGACTTAGTCGATTTTCCTTTGCCATCTCCCTCCCCCCCCACCTTCCCATGAAAACCCTCTATCTCCTCTACTTGTTGTCGATCTCTATTCGGGCATCCTTTTTATTTGCGGCCTGCCAATCGCTGTCTCCCCCCCCCGCACCGCCAGCCCCGTTTTTCTTTTTCAAACGGGGATCTCTTTTTTTTTCTCCCCCTTATTGCCATTTGGAAGTCCTGGCAGTAGCGGGAAGTCCTAACGAAAAACGTCCCAATGGCGCCCCTCTGCCCTCCAGAGCCCTGTTTTCTTTTATATTTCCCCCATTTTTCGATCGACGGCTTTTTGTGTTTTCCTTTTCCACTCGCTGGCGTAAGTTGTCTTCCTATTCCCCTCCATTTTTCACCTTCATGGCAACAATCTTTTGCGCAACCTTGGCTATGCGGCAAAAAAGGCTTTGGCCCCCGCGCAGGTTCTTTTTCCTCCCCGGATTTGATTTAATGCTACTTTCCCCCAAACCTTTCAATACATTGGTTAACGAGAGTCTCGCCCCATCACATGCTCAGCATGCACAGCATGGGTTTTCCCTCAGGCACATACCCCTTTCAGTTTTCAACCTCCCCCCTCCCCCAATGCACTAGTTTTAAATTATGACTTTCTCTTCTTCGCGTGGGCCTTTCCTGATCTGCTCTCTGCGGCCAAAACCACCCTCTCCCCTCTGTTTAGCCATACCATGTTCCCGTTTTTCTTCAGAAGCTCCCGGGGCCTAAGATTGCTCGTCTTTCCTCCCCTCTCAGTTCATAATGGAACCTTCCGGCCTTGGAAAAGCAGCCCTCTACTTACTTTTCCAACGAAGCCGTTCAGTTCTGTGCGAACTCACTATGACCCAGTAACCTCCTCTGGTCCACTCTTTTCTCCTCGCGAATACATCAAGGTTCTGGCAGACCCTCTCCCCGCACTCTAGAATCGCGCCGGTGCCCGTATTTTTTGTTCCGAAATCCACCCGTTCTCGTTTTTCCCCCCCCCTCACCCCCTTCCTATGTTCTGATTGACACATTTGAAGTACGGGAGGTGATTAAATGGACTCTCGCTTAGCCGCGACCATTAAGATGTATCCTTTCCGGTCGCGGCGCCAGCTTACCCTTTCCCATTGAACCCCCCCCTCCCTCCCCACCCCTTTCCTCCCAATTTTTTTCTCCTTTGCAACGGCTTCCAAGTGCCGCATGGATCTCCTATCTTTCTCCTCGGGCGTTTCGGAAGGTTGACCACGCAGTTTGTTCCGACTTCTTTTGAGAAGCCCCCCTGGACGAGCTTCTCCATCCTTTAACGTTTCCCCCGACCTTGGCTACCGTAGAACTTGCAAGGTACCCCCTTTCCCCCCACCACGCAAAAAGTCCTCGTTTCACTGATGCGCGGCACACCAAGCGGCACCTGATCCTCGCCGTTTATCCTGCTTTTCCTTCCTGGCCGGGTGCCCCGTGCCCTCCCGGAATCCCTGCGCGCATGTTACCCCCGCTGCGTTTCCAAAGCAGACCGATCAGCCCTCAACTGGCCCAGCTCTATCACTTGAGACCCCGGCGGTCCGTTTCCCCCACAAATGGCACGGTATTTCATTTCCAACTCCCTGGTTCCCACATACAAAGGCGGATCCGTTCCAGTGATTCTCTGAGGATGACCTTTGCTGTCAGCGCATTAAAACAGCGCTCAAAGGCTAACTGACCGGTTGCCAATGGATCCCGATACAGAGTTTCCCCAGGACCCCTTTCCCTTTTTCCCCTCCCTCCACTTGTCACAGAATTAAGGGGTACAGAAGGTTTTCACCGAGCACGGCTAAAGAAAAGTGTTTCCCGTCCCCCCCTCCCATCACCTTTCAGGCGCCAACATTCTCTCTGAGTCTGCCAACCTTTTTCCCTTGGCTTATGTTGGAATTTCTCCTTGCAATTTCCCCGCGTAGCATTCTGAGCCGCCTGTCACCCGCCGGGTTCGGTAATTTATGTCCTTATTTCTTCCCCCGTGGATTGGTCTAATCGCTCAACTCTCTCCATTTTTCTGACCGTGTATGGATCACCGGGGGTCATTCCTCTGGAATTGGTGAGTGCGAGTTCCCTCGAGCGGGACATTTTATTTTTCCGCGTCCCTCCCCGTCCTATTCTTTTTTTTTGTCAGGCTCCAGAGGGGTCTCGCGTCGCACCCGCGTAATGTGACGTGTCCATTCTCCGCAGGGAACCCCCCGTCCCCCCTCCGGTTGGTTCTTGTGATGCTTTTGGTGATAACTCTGATCAGCCAGCGCTTCGCACGTCGGAACCATTGAAAGCGTTACAGGGGTTGGGTCAAATTTTTCTGCGTCTGACGAGATGACCCTCGCCAGCGTACCTTTTGCCCTCCTGCTCCCCCCCAAGTCCTGAGGAAAATTTCTTCACGGCTTTCTTCCGTGACATTCTCTCGGGTTATTCGTTCAGTCTTTCCCTTGTTTTATGAAGCCTCTGCGGCGCCTCTGGGACTGCCCTGGTCATCCCAGTACCGTCTTTGTTTTTTTCCCGGGTTCTTATACGTACATAAGCTTCCCGGGGAGATTGGAACCCCGCCCAAAATGGCCCGCATGCCGAACTTGCATGCCCGCAGCTTTGCGCGAGCCCCTTTCTCCCACGGATCTCCCCAACCCACCCCAAAGTTTGTGGACGCACCGCGAAAAAGGCGGGTTTGTCTATATAACCCATCCTCCCGGCCCCCTTTTCGCTTCTTTTTTCATTTGCAGGCATGCCTGAGATGTTGTGAATCTCTCTGCCTTTTTCTGCATTGCTGCTATGTCCGTACTGGAAGGACCCTTTTGACCATTCATCAAACGGGTCCCGGAAACCAGTTTTTGGTTCTTCATTTTCATTGAGGTGGCCCCCCACACGCTCAAGGAATGGAGTTAAGAAGAGATCTTAACCTACCGATGAAGATGATCATTTTCCTACTCACTTCCGTTTTTTTCTGATCTGAGTCCACTCCCTTTCCTACTGATACGTCTGCGTTTGTGTCGCCGGGCAGGCAACAAAGAGGGTCCTTGACGTTTTTCGTTGTACCAGCCCCTTCTCCTCCTCCCCCCCCTCTTTACGGCACTATCGCGGCTGAGGCAGTTCCGATATTGCCAGTAGGACTCTCCCAGCCCTCGGGAATACCCACGTCCTAGCGTCACACCATTCTCTCCCTCCTTTCTTCCTCCCCGTCCCCCCCCCATCTCCCCCCCCCGCACGGTGACTGAATAGACCAACTTTTCTCCGGTGCCCCCCCACACTTTTTTTTTTTTTTGGAGAAGTCTTTTTCTCCCTGCTCGCTCATTCATCTCATGCGACACGTTCAGCTTTTGGTTGGTGCCTGCCGGAGCGCGTATGGCTGGGAGTCCGTACTCCCCCCCCCGGGCCGCCCAGCGTACTTTTCTGACTTGCCTTTCCCTCCCTTCCTCTTCGGCCTCAAACACAGCGACTTGGTGGTTCCTCACCTTAGAGCGCAGGGGAACTCCCCCCCAACTTGCCCACCGTTTCATCCCCAAAAATGGGTCCCCCTCTCTTTTTTTTTCCCCCTATGCTGGCAGGATAGGAGAGAATCTTCTGTACTCAGACAATGCCCTCGCCGCCGAGGAGCTTCCTGTCACGCGTGCGCCCGAATCTGATGCCGGCTTTGACACCCTCGGTCTCTTTCCCAAAAAGTTTACCCTCCCCCCTTCTGCGGTGTTGAGTATTCACATTGCACGTCATGGGTCAGGCCGCGGGTTGCGGGCGCGTGCCTCATTTTCTCTTTCCCCGTACTATATGCGCGCCGCGGACCAAAATGCTTTCTCGCCGTAGCAGTTTTTTGACCCCTTCCCCCAGCTCACCTAAGAGGGATGCACGGTCCGCGGTCCTTTCATAAGAGTATCTCGCTGAAAGCTCCAAGAGTTGCCCATGGTTCATTTTCCATTTACAGAACCGGTCCCGTTTGCTTCCCTCCCTTTTTGTACCCATATTAGGCTGTGAAAGTAATCCGAACATCCCGGCGCGGGCAAGCTCCCCGAGTCAGTGGGTCGCCTATGGATGGGTGACTGTGTCCCCCTCCTTGAACCTTTTTTCTCTTTCCCTACAGCTCTTCCCCCCCATTATGCTCAGCCCATTTTAAGTGGCGGGTTTGATTGTTGCCTTTCCCCACAATCTGTATGGCGGGACTAGTGAGCAGAGCCGTTTTCCCTTCTTCTTGAGAGCCTCCCCTTTTTTCATCGGCATGGGCGCGGACAAGAGCTCTTTCAGCACGGTGAATCACATTTGTTACCCCTGAATCCGCCTTGTTTATGGGGTTCCCCAGTGATTTTGGAGCTGGAGTTCAGAGGTTTTCCCTCTTTGTCAATTTTTGTTGTAGCTCTTCCAGGGGGCGAGTCTTTTCCGGGTCGTTTCTGATGGGACCTTTCCTTGGTCAAACGCGTCCTCTTGTGGTTCTAATTTCCGCGCCTTTTGATCTACCCCAGGCGCAAAATGTCAAAGGCATGTGCCGAAATGGCAATTATCAACGCGCGTAGCAGACCTCTTCCGTGGCCGTGTAGCCCCTTTCCCCCTGCGCTGTCCTTTTTGCTTTTTTTTGGTCCCGTTGCCATCCCCCCTAAAATTGTTATTCACCCTCCGCCGCCTTCGTTAGGCGTACTCGTGGCTCTCCTTTATGTACCCCTGCTGCTCAACCATTCCAGTCCTCTGACACCTTTGAGTGGCATTTTTCCCCGTCCGCGGAGAGAAGGACGTAGATCCCATGCGGCGCCTTCAGAGGAGGCAAGCTTCTAGTGTTGCGGCGTCCATCCTGTGTCTCGCATGAGCCGCGACCAGTCTAGGTATCCATTTTCTTTCCTTTTTTTCCTCCCCCTTCCCTCCCCTGGACCCTACGCCTTAAATTTATACTCTAAAGACTTCATGTCCACGCAACAGCGCTTCTTGTCCCCCCCCCCCCCGCTGCCTTTTCTCGTCACCCTGATGCCCCCACCCTTTCCCCTTCTAAGTTCATTCTCTCTTTCCCTTTCATCCCTCGGGTCCCTTTCGTATTAGGACGGCGTCACTTTCATGCCTTTTTTCCTTTGTGCAACTTACCCAAGTTCGCCAAGCACTTGACTTAGGGGGCAGGCGTTGTCCGGCGTTCTCTTTATGATGGTTCCACTTCCCCTTCTCCCTTGATTATGGGTTTCGAGGGTCGGAAACCTGCCATCTTAGCTCCTTGACTCGGTTTTTCTGCAAGAACTGAGACATGGATATTCGAGAACAGGAAGCCCCTTCTCGGGTGTTTTTTTTCTTCAGCTGGGCTCCGATGAAATTTCGGGAATACAATGCCGACTAGTTCTAATTTAAACTAGTTCTGAATTTTCACGGCCATCCCCTCCCCTTGATTTCCCCCAAATCCTTTCACACCTTTGCCTTCTCTTTTCTCTTTTTGTCTTTCGCGGTCGCGTGGGATCCAAGGGCGCAGATGATTTCCGTGCCGCCGTCCATGACTCATCCCAAAGAAGAAAGACAGGCGGCTTGGCCCATCTCGACCTCTTTTCCCCCCTCTAATCCCGCTCGGTTGCCTCCCACCTCTTTTTTTCCTCCTGGTTTGTCGTGGGATCGTAACGCCTGACACTGGGTTGATGGCATCCGGGCCCGGGTCTTGACCGATGCCAAGTCACTATGGAAGAATTTCACCAGGATTTTCTTTCCTTGCTTCTCGCCCTTTTGTGCGTTTCTCACGCTTCTCCCTGGTCCGACGGGACAACCTTCAACAGTTTTGATAAAAGATTCCTGTTTTAACCGAAGAGACGCTCGGTGTCTTCTCCCTGATCTGGCCGTGGCATGCATTCTGCAGGCTACAAAAACGGCACTTGGCCCCCTTTATATCTCTTTTCCTTTTCTCTCCCTTTGTTGTGCAGATCTCTCTTTTTCATGCTGTTTTTTTTTTCTTCCCCCACCCTTTTTTAACTTACCATCGAAACGATTCAGCTCCGCACCGCCCATGCGGGTCTTTTCGGTTAAAAGGGTTCTGATTTTAGAACCCCTTTTGTCTTTTTTCCCTCACTGCCCCATGGCAGTCGCTCAGAACCCGGACCATGGTCGCCTCAATGCCATGCGGGTGACAGAATTCGTACATGAACATTGAAGCCGCCAGCTCCCCCCCCCCCCCTTCCCCCTTTTTTGACTGTTGTCTTCCTCCCCCCCTCCCGCCCCCGGCTTCCAACTTTTGCCTCCCGGCGCCCGTAGTGGTCAAAAAATGTCAGAGATTTTTATCTTAATCCCTCCTCCGCTGTCTTCTGTCTTCTTTGCCGGATGATTCATTCCCGTGCCTGCCCTTCTCCTATTACGCCATCTGAAGACAAGCGAAAGCCCCAGCCGGAAATTGCCGCCAATCGCCTGCCTTGTTTGGACGAGCTCCAGAACAGTCTTACAATTCCCACTCACTAGTTTTTTTTTTAACTTCTTCCCTTTCTCCTCCTTCTTCCCTCTACTTCGAGGCCCACTCTCCTGAGCATGCGGCCCAACCACCTCCCCGGCTTCCTGTTCGCCATCACCATGTCTACCATTGTTTGCAGAAACCCCTCCTTCCCCCCAGGCTACCCTAAGTTTCTTTCTTTTCTGCCCACTTCTGTCACGTGAAGAACTGCTGCAGGGACCCTTTTCCCCATCCGCCCTTCGACTTTCAACGCTGCCCAAAACCCGTCCAGGTCATTGGCGAACTGGTACTTTTCACCCGTCACTCTTTGCCCTTCCGGCGCTCTCGTACCCCCTTCCACCTGTTTTTGCCGCCAAGATCTCTATGAATCTGGCGGTGGAGCGGTCACTCTGGTTGCCATCAGGCCTCTTCCCCCCCCAAGAAGCCCCCGTCTGCTGTGGGACATCTTAGTTTTCTTGGGATCTTTGCCACTGACTTCGATCCTCACCTTTCAAGCTGTCTCTCCTTTTCCGCGTCTCACTCCTCCCAGTCCCCATTGTACGCGCAAAATTCTCTCCTTGATGCACCGGCTTAATCCCGCTGGATCGCGCCCCTCCTGCTGCCCGCAGGCCGGTGCGCAGGTCCACCCGGAATCGACCCTGGTTTTCTCCTGCCCCTTTGTTCCCCCGCTTCGCACTAACGAGGGGTCTCCTTTTTTAAAGAAGAACCCCCCCGGCCCCCGTCCCAACTACTGTCCCCTCCCAAAACGCACACAAAAAGAGCTATTTCACTGATGGCCCACGGCACCAAGGAAACGGCTTTCCATCGAGTTGATACTCCCTTTAGCATTTCAGTTTTCGAATCAGGCAGCTTAATTTCTCCCCCTCCTTGATACCACGCGCAGTTTCAGCAGCTGCTATCTCCTCCTGAAAAGTCCCCTCTTCCCTCCCCCCAAAAGAAGTGCAACACCAACCTTTCCCCACCTGACAACACCTCGTATATCCATGCTCTACACTTCACTGTTTCCCACATAATACTGCGTTCTTCTCCCCTTATACGATTGTGTTCCCCGCGAGCTCGAGCCATTGATGTAAACCATGGCTGGTGCTTAAGACGACACTGCGGCTGTTCATTTTTCACCCCTCTTGGGTCCCCCCCGTCATTCCCCCTTCCCCCCATCTGGACCACTCACTCATGCCGATACAGAGGTTTTCCCCGCTGGCCACGGTACAACATAAAGTTTTCCCGTCACCCCCCCCATTTCCCCCTTGCAGCTGGCCCCACTGAATCGTCAGTCGCTCTCCCCCAGGTGGGGCTTATGAAATGGACGTTTCATGGCCGCCGCGATCTCAAGGGTACACGGGCACTTGTCCGCCCTGCCTCGCCTGAGTTCTGTTCACTTTTCTCCCCAATTATGCAAATGGAGCTTTCCTTGTCGCGAGATAACTCTCTTGAATGACCGCAGGGTATTATCACGTTTCCCTTATGGAATTTTGGCGTTTTTCCCCTTCCTTTTCACCGCCTTCCTCTCTTTCTTTTTTTTGTTTGCCGAAGTTTGATGGTAGTCCATGGCGCAATGCGCTGTCATGCGGACGTCACCCTTCCCCCCCCCCTCGCCTGTCCTTTACTTCCATTTGACTTTTGTCCCCAAAAAGCCCTCGGTCTGTTTCTTTTTTGCGTGCATGACCTGGGTCAACGCGGACACCCCCAGCTCGGCACTCCCACTCTTCTCGGTCTACCCTTGGTCTCTTGAGGTTCCCAATTCTTCCGGTAAGATGAAGAGAGACTCCTGGCCTTTCATTCTGCAAAGCCTCGTACAATTTGTTCTTACAGCGTTTTCAGGTGGGTCTTGACCCTGCTCCCCCGGTTATTCAGCCCCCCCCATTTTTCCACGTTGTTCCCTGTAGAGGACGAAAGCAAGCCCTTTCCTTGGCTCCCGCGGGTTTTATAGGCCAATTTTAAGCATCATCAGCGTCCGTGGCGATGGTTTCCACCCCCCGCCCCCCCCTTTCCCATGAACTTTGCCCTTTGGCTGAACCTCCGGCCATGAGCCCGCAGACTTTAAAAAGCCATCATACAAACCCAAACTACTTTGTTTTTTTCTCACCTCGCTAAAAATTGGCTATCTCAACTTTTTTTCTTTAGCCCCCGATCTTTGGGCTCTTTTTTTTTTCCATTTCCGGCTACTGTCCCCTTATCGCTGTTGTGAATCGCTTTATAGGATTATCGGCAGCTTCCCGTACTTTCCCTTCGTACCCTGCCCAGGCCGCCAACGATAGTGCCGGAAAAAATGGCTTATTCTGGTCCGGTGTCCCCCCAACAACGCTTTCCTTCCCCCGCTTTTTCCTGGATGCCACAAACTAAGAGAGCGTGTAATTCCTCCCGCTGACGTTGATGCCATCTTCCCTTCCTCATCAGTTTTTTTTTTTTTGTTTTTCTTTAGAGATGAGAATCCGGATTACGTAGGACTTTTACCCGCTCCCTGCCCTTTTTACAGCAGGACCTCCCCCCCAGCTTGCCTTACCTCGTTGGAGTTCAACGCACCGAAGAATAAGCCAATTTGGCCTCCCCCACTTTTCTCATTTTAATTTGGTAAGCCCCTTTCGGCCCCTCTCCATTCAATGCTACTTACCGCCGAGAAAGCCCTATTCACCACGCTCCTTTTATCATACCCCGTCTTTGACCGGTCACCCCCCCTATTCTTTCCCCCTATCCTGGTTCTCAATAACAAAAGCATTTTTATCTCCCGGTTTCGGCAACCATCTTTTTTGGTATTTTACAATTCTTTCAGCTCGTTTCTCCAGGCGGACATGCAAGTTCAGTTGTCATTTTTTGTTTTCCACCCCATCTCTCTTCGTCTGTCTTTCGGAGTAGCTAAAAAAGTTTCCGACCACGTGTGTATGAGTTCGTCTTCTCGGCGTCCCCGCTCTCCCCCCCGCTCTCAGCCGCTGAACCTTGTTTGGACCTTAAATGAGAAGCAGCGGGCCCACCATCCTGAAAGCTGGAGATAACCCACACTTGTCCCGTTTTTTTCCCTCCATGGTATGGCCCGGTCCGGCGGCGTCACTCTTCTTGCCCTCTACCTTGCTCCATCCCCCAGGACACAGAAAGCAGTGATCTTCTCTTGTATTGCGGCGTTGAACCCCCAGATGTCCCATGTCCACCCCCCCCCCCCGTCCCCCCTTCCCGCTGGGGTCCCCCCCCCCACGAAGACCGCCACTTCCCCTTGTGTTTTTTTTGGGGACCCCCCCCCGCCCCCCCCCCCGGCCGCGGGCGCGCCTCCGCCATTTTCGCTTTCTTTTACACATTTTTTTCCCTCTTGCCCGGCTCCAAAAGCTTTTTCGAGTTGCCACTCCTCTGTTCCCCCCCACGCCCCCCTTCACAATGCCCCGGTGATCCACACCGGTCTGAAAGTTTCCCTCCTATTTCGTTTTGCCCGCCTTCAAACAAATCTGATAATTTCTCACCCGGCGTATTGTAGGCGGTCCCATCATTGCCGTGTACCCGATTTTTCTTCCTTTCGTAATGGTCAAAATTCCATCAGCACACGCGCGAATTTACGTCCCCCTTTTTGGCGCGCCCTGAGGACATGGTTGCCCCCCCTTCCCAATATGTTGAGTGTCCAGGTTCCACTTAGCTGTCTAAGGAGGAGTTGGCGATGATGGGTCGGCAACTGTTCGGGCTTTTGCCGGTTGTCATTTCCTTGCTTTCTTTTTTCACTGTTTTCCCAGTCCCTGGAGAGTGCCCCCCCAGATTCGTCAGGAATACGGTTGTAACTTTGAACCTTCCTTGGATGATGGTGGGAACAGTATTGCGGTGCTTCTTAATACCCGTGATTTTTTCTCTTTGCAATTTTTTTTCCTCTCTTTATTCCAGGAAGGGGAATTTTCCGGCTGTGTTTTTTTTTTTTTCTTTTTTCTTTTTTTTTTTTTTTTTTTTGGTTGTGGGAGTTTCATATTTCCCCTGCTTGGTTCAAAAGAGTCTTGGTATCACTGCCGCATGTGCTTCCCCGCGGGGCCTTGTCAACTTCCGGCCAGATGCGTTCCAATTTCATTATTCCCCAACGGCGCTGGTATCCATCCAGCCTGTTCCCCTTTTGTTCCCTTTGCCTTTCCCCATCAAGAGGGACTTTTTTTGGGGAAACGGCAGTTTCCTTTAAGTTTTCCTTTAAGTCGCCGCCTTAGTTGCGGAAACTCGCTGGCGATCTCTGTCCCCTTCTTTCCCCACCCCCCCTTTGACTTCCCCCATGCCCCCCTGCCTTTTTTCCCTTATTCACCGGTTTCCTAGCACTATTACTCGACCAGTCCTTCCACTCCTCCCGGTTAGGAGAATTTCGATTTTTTTGGCGGTCTTAATTTCCTTTTTTTTTCGGATGCGCCTCTCCGTCCTTTCCCAATATTTAAGGTTTAGGAAGTTTTATCGAATTTTCCCCCCTTTCACGTGCTCCCTGCCGAACATCCAGTGCCCCTCACCAGGTCCTTTTTTTTTCCTTCCTTGAGAGGTCCCATCTTCCCCTTTCCCCCCTTCTGTTCCTGATATCAACTTCGTGTTCAACTTTTCCAGTATTTCCTCCCCCCTACTCATGTCCTTAGGTTACCCGTGTCACTTACCCCCCCTTTCCAAGGTCCCTCCTTTTTTGTTTCCCCAGTCCTTAGTCGGGAATGCTTCCAAGGATCACGGTACCCTTTGCCTCTTTTTTGAAATCGTTATGAAGGTCGGAAAATAGCAAGGCTCTCTCTTGGACGCCTGAAAACCCCCTTTGTTCTTTTTTCTAAACCTTTTTTACTTTTTCGCTTGTGTTTTTGCGCAGATGGGAGCAGCTCCAGGACCATCGATTCCCTCTCTTGCTTCTACATCGAATACAAAATCTTGCTTTTGTTTTAGATTCCTGGTTAGAGATTTCCAACCTAATGACCCCATTGGCTCTCTTGCTGCTGGCCTGTCCGGAGGGGCCCCCCCCCTCTGCCTTTTGGATGCCCTGATTTGAGAAGATGATTAAGCAGGAAATGACCTTCTCCTTCCACCTCCGAAAGAAATGCGGCTATTGCACCCCACTTTTTTCTGACATTTTTCCCCAGCTCAGTCTCCCCCGGTGCAACGAAGCTTTTTGCCGCCGGTTGGGCAACGTGAGATGGATCGGCCTACAACTCCGCCGCCAAGAGTGGTCTCTTCTTTGACTCTTTCGTCCCCCGCAATCTCTTTCCTATGATTTTTCCCTGGATAGGCCGTGAATTTGTTCCCTTTTTTTTTCCTGTTTCCCACGAGGTAATGCATGGGCAGTGACGTGCCGGGCCCCAATCCTTTTTTCTCCAGACTTCCCTTTTTTTTTCCCCCCCCGTTTTTTTCACCCGCCACAGGGGCACTTGAGGTGCGGGGCTGAATCTGACTTTCTCTTTCTCTCCCAGCTGGCAGGCAACACGGCCCCCTCCAATCTCCTCTTTTTTCCCCCCCCCTTTTTTTTTTTTCCCTCTCCTTTTTTGTTTTTTCTGAGTATCGTGTTTCATGGAAGTTTCCAGACCCTCTTCAGATTTCCCCCACCCCCCCCTTTCTCCCCGTTTCTCCCCCTCTCCCTAAAGAGGAGTATCGTTTCACACGTTGAATGATCTGGTTAGCCCCCCTGTGTCCTCCCCTTTACATTCCCCATGCCCCTGCTCGAGTGGAAGAAACTTCCACCCACCCAGGCGGCCAGCATGCCAGTTCCCTGGTGATTCTTGAATTTCCGTCTATTTCCACTTCTTTTTTCTTCCCCGCCCGTGTCTTTTCCCGGATTCTCACTGAATTCCCTTGCGGAGTTTTTTCTGGGCCGATCCCATCATCCCCCTTTTCCCACCCTTCCTTGCACCCCCTCTAGCCCAAGTTCCTATGAGCTGGTCATAATTGTCAGATGGCATCAGCCGCAGTTTTTTTTTCTTATTTTTTCCGGTCTTTCTGTTCCCCCGGTTCCCAGTAATGCTCCCTCTTCCCTCCCTTTCTCTACGCTTCCCCATCCGGACAAGGCCCCGCCCCGCCGCCATTGTTTTTCCAGTTTGTGACATCCCGCGTGCATTGACCCATTTCACACATTTCCCCCCACTCACTGATCTTTTTAACTTCTTCTTTCCCGCCTCGTTCATTCTCTGGCCAATTTTGTCTATCTGCTCAATATTTTCCCAACCCACACAATCAAGCTCCTTGTGCGCATCACACATTATTCCACTGGTTTTCGTGGAATGGGCTCACACCCTTGCTGACGGCCTCGCTCTTCGTATGCACCCCTAGCTTTGACAATTAATGGCATGCTGTCCCTTTATTTGTTGTACTTTACAAAATTTCTGAAACACAAAGTGCCCCACCGAAGAGTTCCCCTCCCGGTATGTTTCTTTAAACCCTACCACTACCCCTTACCCTGCCTTTTCGTCGACGAAGTTTTAACCCATCATGTCGTTCTCACGTTCCCTCCTTTTCCCAGACAGATATGATCTTCGTCTGGACGCTTCCATTTTGCCCGTCCTTAATTTTTCTTCCCCCAATGATGATGTTGATTGGGTCCCTTGATTTTCGTAGGAGTGACTCTAATTTCCCCTCTCTCCCTAAATCCCCCCCTAAGATTTGGATACCCTATAAGGTCCGCTTCTCCATCTCGTACCGTCAATTTCCCTCCTAAATCCCTCCAGATTGCTCATGATTCAACCGGCTTAAAGTTCTTTCTTCTCTCCGCCACCCTGCTCGCCGCGGCTTTTCGTTGAAGGTAAACCCCCTTCTTTTGTCATCTCCTCTTTTTTCAGTCACTGTTGTCGAGCTTGCTTTTCTTACCAGAAGGCCCTGGCTTCTGGTTGAAGTGACAAACGGCAGCCAATCCTTTCCTTTTTTCCCCCCCCTTTCCCCCCTCGCCCGGTCCAATCACGGCACCCGACTTGCCACGGCTCTGCTCCTCCCCCGTTGATAATTCCATGACATGGCCGGTTCCCGGTCAATTCCCTTTTCCCAGCTTTTGAATTCCCCTGCGTCCCACCTTTTTCTCCCCCCTAAGAGTGGGCCATGCAGATCCAATATCAGATTTTTTTCCAAGGCCCCACTGCTCTCCCTCCCACATTGAACCCCCCCCCCCTCTTGCGTCACCAAAAATTTCCCCCCCGCCGGAACCATCGCCCCCATCTAGTCATGGTTCCCCCTTTCCTACAAAGGAGGATGTTTCCCTTGTGATTACCCATTTGACTGTCCGCCCCGCGCTTTGCGTCTCAGAACGATTACCCCACCTGAGCGACCCATCCCCCCTCCGCCGTGTTCAATGAAATAAGATTGTGGTCCTCAAATTCATCTTTCCCCTGCAATGCTACTTTCTGTATAAAAAGGTTCAAAGCCTGGAGAACGCGCACTCCTTTTCCCCGTCTTTCCCCCACCCCATCTTTTTTTTTCCCCCTCCTTGTCCAACTAGTCCCCTTTCTGCTGTCAGGCGGTGCTTGAGTGACATTGACCGTCATGGCCCCCTCCCCTCTCATCCACTCTTGTCCCGGCAATTCTTTGCTTCCATTCCTTAGGTGAATTTATAACTACCTTTCTGCGGACCCCCCTGCTTCCGGAGCGAGATCCCCCCCATTCTTATAACTTTCAAGACCGGTGTATGCACCGGTCATTCCCTTCTTATTGTTAGGTTGGTTTGCGTTTCCAATCTTTGCTCTTTTTATTTCCTCTTTTTCCGAAGATGTTTTCCATTGTACATCGCCCCCCCTCCTGAGTCCCGCCGCCCGGACCCGTTTTCCATGGACGGGCCACTTCTACTCCTTTTCCCCACAAGTGACCCCTTCCTTTTTTTTTTTCTTTTTTGGCGTAAGTGAATTGCTAACGCGTCGACCGCGCTCGTCCATTCGTTTGAAAACCCTCTAATGACAGCGTCACCGGGGCTGATGTTCTCCTTTCCTTTTTCTGTCCTGACTCTTTTTCGCATTCTGCCAAGCTGAAACAAACTCGCTTTCAACTTGTTTTTTTGATCTCCAGCCCCGTTTCCTTTCCCCCCCCCCCAATTTGTTTCTTTGCCCTGCGCTCAGTTCCAACACCAAGTTCGCGCTGCTTTTATGGGGTAGCGTGCTGCGCTCCTATATTCAACGGTCCTTCCGTTCCCCCCAGTTTTTATTTTTTTATTACCTCCCCCCACCAGGCCTTCGCTTCTTTTCTGATGGTGGCCCCCCCCTCCAAAACTTTGGACCCTGAAAGGAAGGAGCATGCTCCCTCTGAAGGCTCCGCGACCAAGGATTCCTCCACTTTATCTCCAAACAACAACCCCTGCAGTGTTTTTTTTGCTCCATAGAGAAAAATCGTTTGTCCCCTCCCCCTTCCCCCCCACTCCTATTTTTCGTTTATGTTTGGGCAGGGACTCTCTTATCTAAATGACTGAGTGTTTGCCCTCTTCTATTGAGTATTAGCCTTGCCGGACTCAGTTCCCCTATTTTTTTCCCACCCCAATTCTCCCCTCACCGTCCTGCCCCTTTTTGACAACCAGGGGTCTTCTCATGTCGTGTCCAACAGCAAACCAGTCTTTTTAAATTTCCCCCTCTGTGTGGGGCGAGGATTGCCAATTCATCCTTTTTTACGATTGTAATGATAAAGCTAAGATGATGATAATTATACTTTTCCTTACTCCTTGTTGTTGGGTATTTCTAGCATAGTGCGCCTACATCTGTTTACATCGGTAGGAATCCCGATCTTTGTCCCGTTTTGCGGCCCTTAAGGCCAGTGCAAAAGCTTTTCCTTGCCCGTTGGTGATTTGGCCCCCTCGGCCCTCCGTAAGAAGCCCCTTTCATTGCCTATACCTTTGTTAATTGGCAGTGTTGATATCCAGGCGGAACCGCAAGCCCCTGTTAATACCCCCATGCAGATAAGAGAGGTAACCTTCTCCGTGATCCTCAATTCCCCCGGCCCACCATACGATCACCCTTCTTTTTGCTTCGCTTCTTGGACCCCTATTTTTATCCTTTGTTCCCCACCACCCTTCTTTTTTTTTTTAGACTCATCTGGCGCCCATTCCTCGGCGGGGCATGTCCCTGCAGGCCGCTTCCCCATTTTTTCTTTTAATTCTCGGATTTTTTAGGACTGTGAGTCCGTATTCCCCTTTCTCCCCCTTGTTCCCTTTTTTTTTTCTTGCCTTTTCCCTTATTCCTCGTTGCTCCTGCTCTTAATAAAACCCGTGCAAGTCGAATTGGTGGGTCCTTGGTGCGCTGGTCACTCCCCCCCCTGCCTTTTGCCAGCACACATGTGTACGCTTTTTTGGCAGCCGGGAGGGCGGCCGGCTTCCTTTTTCCTCGTTCTGACCGAAGAATGACTCATCCGCCCGCCTTTTCGGACGTTCTCCTTTTTCACTCTTTGCTGCTCCTTTCTTGCTGATCGGCCCGTTGTTTGATTATGAAGGTTTCTTTGCCTCCCCCACCCCTTTCCACCATCCGGAGAGGGCCTTTCCACGTTTTTGACTTGGCCACGTCAATGTTTTTTTTCCCGGGTTTCCTTTTCGCAGAAGACTTTCTGAGACTGTACCTGTTTAACAATCATTCCCCCCGCCCCGGAGCTGGACCCCCCCCTGATTGCGCGTGACCAAGCATAGGCCACCACCGCCCTCACCTCAGTTCTTTTTTTCCTCCCATACACTTTTTTGCCCCCCTTTCACCTGTTCTCTCTCTGGAAAGATCCCTGTTTTCTCCTAAGGTATTGGATAAACCCAGACCCCCTTGATTCCTTGCGATCATACTTGAAGTGTTACCTTGAGTATCCGCTTGCATGACGTTTCCCCTCATACTTTCTTCCCCCTTTTGCTCCTGAGATGTTTTTCCGTGGAGCCCGAATTGATGGGAATGGTTCTTTCAATTCCGGGAAACCCCTTTTCCCCCGCCGGTGATAGGCTGAAAACCTATGTATATGGAAGGGGAGTTGTGAGTGGGCTCTGTGGGCCCTTTTCTGGATATGTTATGGATGTTGATAACTGCACCTCGGGTTCAGTTAGGATTTTTTTTACCCCCCCGTAATGTTTTCCTATGGTCCTGGAAGGAAGTAAAGCTTCAGACTCGGCTACAATTGGAAAACTGAATCCGCCTTTGATGATGTTGGAGTCCCCCCGTTCCTTGGATCATGGCTTAAAGAGTTTTTCTTTGTGACCCTTTTTTTTTCCCCCCCATCCCTCCTGGGTTTCTGCTGTGGAGTAGCCCTGGTTTTGGCGATATTTTTCCCTATATTTTTCCCCACTTTTTCCTCCTTGGTTCTCATTACGTTATGGAGCCTTAAAAGTTTAGGCACTTGTCCACCGCCCCCCAACTTCTCACTGTATTACTCCTTTTTGAGCAGAGCGGTTTCGCTGTCCCAAGGGACCTCTCCCCCAGTGAAAATCCAGTTCCCTTGCGTTTTGATTGTTTAAAGGTGCAGATGGACCTTGCCCTTTGCCCCCCCGTCGCCGCCGGAAGGCTCGCTGTTTCGTCCCCGTTTTCCAAAAAATGATGTCGATTCCACAAAACTTGTTTTTCTTTTCACCTTCCTCGCTGCTCTTCAAGTCGACGCCAGGCGGCAATTCGACCGGTGCTGAGTACCCTTTCGAGGTTTCTGTCATTTCCTTTTCCTCTACCCGTTAGGTAATATTGTAATTTTTTTCTTCCTTTTTGGTCCCCCTTTCTATCTAAACGCCCCACCCTTCACGGGTAAAATCAGAAAAATTCTTTGCCGCTTTGCCATTTTATTCCACAGATTGCCGCTCCCGTTCTCATTCCCTATCTTTTTTGGAATGCCTTCGGAGTCGATTTCCTTTCTTCCAGCTTCCCCCTTCCCGGAGGGTTCTTTTTTACCTCCTTTTTTCCCCGCCACTTCACTTCTTCTTAGTTTCTCCCGTGATCTTGTCGCGGTCTGTTGGCCGGACATCCCTGTACTTTGAGTGCACCTTCCCATGGTCCAGACTTTTGCCGGCCATAGCTCTCACTCTCTCTGGACTTTTCCTGACCATCCCCCAAACAGGGTATTGACTGGTGATGGAAAATCGTCGAGGGTGGTTTTTGTCCCTATGGGCGGCCGATTTTCCGGCTCGAAGGACCCAGCCTTTCCGCAATAGACTTACCCCCCCTTCCCTTTATTGTCTTTTAGACTGTGCCTGAGCGCTTTCGCAAACCACTAATGACATTTTCATGCGATGGATGCGAATGCAGGCTGGGGACAGCTTTTTTTTCTAGCCTCTGTCTCTGGCAGATGATCAAGTTTTGAGCGGAATGACAATCGGCAAAAGAAGAAAGCCTGCTTGGTGTTTTTTGACCCAATTTTTCCCCTTTCCTTTTCAAAGCTCCCTAGTTAAGGTTGAAGCAAAAGCCGTGTGTCGCCTTTTTTGCCAACCTTAGGGTCTGGAATACACCTTCCCTACCACGCCACCTGACGGTGGAGAAATAAGGGAACGCGGTTCGATGCTTCATAGACGCAATTTCACCCCCGGTCTCTTGCTTATTTTTGGCGCCTTTGTGTGAAGGTTTTCTTTCCCCCCCCTCTGATTCATTTTTCGTGACGTTTTCCCCCCCCTTTCATAATTTTCAATTCTCATATCAAGGTGACCAGATCTCCCCTGCTTGGGGCGCTGCAGCACGTGATTTCTAAAGCTTGCCCTCCCCCCCCCCCCTCCCATGACCACCCCCCAACC
>Ga0179593_1651132_pt1 | contig 23758 bp, 26 predicted proteins | sample CZODoug2_1_08_16_FD_185931 | JGI IMG/M metagenome (GOLD analysis project Ga0179593, IMG submission 185931) | Vadose zone soil fungal communities from Angelo Coast Range Reserve, California, USA - CZODoug2_1_08_16fungal (PacBio error correction) | ecosystem: Environmental > Terrestrial > Soil >... | reverse complement strand
CCCAGTGAGACAGCGGCGGCTTACCCAACCAAGACCACGTCGGCGGGCGGGACCCTTCGATTTTTTCGTCTTTTCCTTTTTTCATCTTTTCCTTGAACTTGATCCCCCCCCCCCCAAGGCTGGGAGAGCCCTTCCCATGGTACAAGAGCACGACCCCCTAGCGATCGCCGCAGAGCCCTTTCGACGTTTCTATCTTTCAGGAAGATTTTTACCCTCCCAAGAAATTACGTCTCTTCCGAACCCCCGGTCGTATCCCTGACGCTTACCCCGGCTTCGAGCTTTCTTTCTTTTTTGTCCCCTTGTAGAAGCTTCGACATTTTTCCCCCGGCGGTCCTTTTCAGATCTTGTGGAGGAACTTCACTTGCTCTTTTCCCATTATACCAAGAAATTTCGGGTTCTTCCGCCTACGGCTTTTCGATACCTTTTTTCCTTGCGGACTCCTTCCTCCCGCCCCCCTGAGAACACGAGTTTGATGGCCAAGGCCTTTCCCGCTTCCGCCTGCGGGCGGGTGGCGACAAACAGGCATGGGCGATGAGCGACCGTTTGCGGCGGGTTCCTCAGCTCCCCCGCCTCCTCCCGTTTTTGTTCATGCGTCGCCTGAGACTCAACCGTCAAGCCGAACCGAACACCCAGTAATCAGCGCGTTCGGCTGCGTCTCTTTCTTTTCTTCGGCCAGGTGCTCGTTCTCCTTCGGTGTCATGGCGATTCTCTTTGATTCTCCTTAGTTTCCCTGAACAGTAGGGCAAGATCACGCCTTTTGTTTCTGGGAGGCCTTCTGCCTCTTTCTGTTCTCGACCGACGGCTTCTTTTTATCAGGTTGGTTAATTGGCTTCTGGCGTTCTAGCAGCCGTGCCGGAGTGCGTATTGGCGGCCTCCTTCCTTGAGCCTCCCCTCTGTCCTACAAGCCCCGTCCCAATCGCAATGTAAGCGACCCCCTTAACTCGCATTTCTCCAAGAGCCTCGCTGTCGGCCGGAGACCGCAGCGACCGTCGAGCTATTCGCATTTTTCCCTTTTTCCCCTCTTAAAGACCCTTTTCTTTAGCATGTATCGCCGGTTTTTTTTTTCCTTGTACGACGATGCCTCCTCCCCGTACGAACCCCCCTACTCCCGTTGCAGTCTCCTTAAGGCCGCCGAGGGGAAGTCGACGATGGGGTTCTCCGGGTCTCTTTCCCAAGGCAACTTCCCTTTGGGAATTGTGCTCGTGACCCTGGTGTGGCGTCCCCCTTTTAACCTCTTGATCTCCTCCTCTTTTTTTTCTTCCGTCTCCAGTGCAGATTGAGGAAGAGCCCTTCCTCTTACTAGTGTCCAATACCGAAGTCCCCCGATTGGGTCAATGGCCGCGTCGTTTGCGCAGGTTTTTTTTTTTTTCCTCGGTCAGGAGGGACATTCTTCGTTGAGTTCATTCCTGATAGCGCGTCCCCCCGATATCCTTTTACATAGAAGGGTGGTGTGATGTATTTTTTTTTCTCCGGACCCCTCCCTGTACCTGAGTTCGGATATGACTTTTTGGTTTATTCTATTTCCCCTCCCGTCTCTGGTGGTCGGTGCCCTCCCCGTTCGTTTCTTGACCTGCGAACAACTCGCTTTCTTTTTTTTCTTCCGCTGCCCTTTTCCTGTTTTCCTTTGGAGTCCCAACTTCTTCGAGCTTCTTTTTCTGAGTGCAAGCGCCGTAGATTGACCTTTGAGCTCTTCGTTATGGTCGATCCTTTTCTCGTCTTTTGTGCGCGCAAGCCGCAGTCCTTTTTTTATCCTTCCTCACCGGTGACTGGGCGCGGGCTTGATGTTTTTTTCCCCTTGGTCTTTTTTACCCCCGACGAGGCAGGCGTTAACATTTCCCCCTCTGTCTTTATCCGTCAGCAATCCACCTTATTCCCTGTTCTCTCTGAGTTGTTCCATCTTTCGCGGGAAGCGGTGGGCCGCCGCGGGATTTTCCGGCCTTTCTCGGTTTTCTCGCTGGAGAAGTTCTCGTAGGCGTCCTTGAGCAGGAGACCTTAGCTTCTTCCGGGATTAGCCGGGCAGGAGCAGATCCCCTGTGACGGAGCGGGTTTTTTGATTTCCCTTTTGGGACGCAGGACTTCGGAGCGAAACGGACGCCAGGGAGCTGTCTCCGGACGGCGCCGGTGCGAGGGCTTCCTGGTCGTATTAGTATGTTGTTCTTCTTTCCCTGGAACCATAGGATCCGAGTTCTTCCTGCCCACTCGGACGAAGGAAGGTTTTGCCCTCTTTCTGGTTTTGTCTACAAACGGATATACACGTCTGACCCCCTCCTAGCACCCCCCAACGTGCCATTTTCCTCACATACCCACCTTCTCCTTTCCTTTTGCGTGTTCCCCCTCTTTCTCGTACTGTGGTCTTTCGTTTTCCGCGACTTGTCGAATTGGGCACTTTTGTGTCCTTCTTTTCTAGCGTCTCTCTACTGACCCTGCCCTTCTCTTCGATGTCGGCGACCGCTCGCCCAAGCCAGGATTTTTTTTTCGCTGGGACTTGAAGTTTCAGGTTCCGCGCCCTCGCATCGAAGTCTTCCTCCCTTCTTTTGGTTCTGCGTTCTCAAGAGAGGGATCTCCTATTCCTCCTCCTCCGTTTTAGAGACCCCCAGATTCTTCGGTAGCTCGTCAGATCAAGCCCCTCCCACTTTTTTTTTTTTTTCACGTCCCCCCCTGATAAATGACTGATAGAAGCGCTTGGAACCTTCCTTTATCCAGCTCGAAACACGCTTTTAGTCCTCTTTTCAGCTCCCTCTCTGTTTAATCCTCATGACGGGTAAAGGTCGTCGTTTCCTTTTTTCATTACCTTAAGCTCTCCCACTTTTCTCTTTTGCGGCAGCTCCCCGCCCCCCCCCTCCTCCCCAGTACGCGCCTTTTTGCAACCCGTGTGGGGTTCCTTGGTATTTGCTTCAAATTTAACTGTTCTAGGTCTATTCCCGTTGGAGCACAAACCGTACCAGTTTTTCTCATGCGTACGTCCTTGTGCCGTCTCTATCCCTATGGGGCAGCTGAGTAAACCTTTGACCCAGAGACATCGATCGGGCTCAGCCACTGATTCCGCTACCGCTCCGGTACTTGCTCCGGTCTTATCATGAGAATGATTCTTCCCGTCCGCGTCTGCTCGGCTCCTTCTCCTGCTCCGGCTTCTACTCCGGCTCCCGAGCTTGACTACGGCTCCGGCCTGCCGCTCCCGTTCTCACTCCTCAGCTCCTCCCGCGAGTGAGGCTCCTTTTTCCTCCTTCTTTTCAAGCTTTTCCTTTCCCTTTTCGAGCTTTCCTCCCCTTCGACTCCCCTATCTTCACATGGAGGTGCTTTTGAGATAAACTCCTTTGGTGAACGTCTGGCTTCGGGCGATTTTTAATCGAACAGCAGCAGCAAAGCCCCCCGATCCCCTCTTCGGTCCTTTCTAGAATTTTTTAATTTCGAGCTTCCCGTCACGATACTCCCCCTAAGAAGAATCTCCAATTCGGTTTTTCCAGATCGGAGCGTGCATACATGCCTGCTTCCGAGATCGGGGTTAGTAAATCCACGTACACTTTCCCTTTTTTTGACTTCTTAGAAGAGGTCAAGCTCGCTGCTTTTCCCCGAAGCATACTGACGGGTGCGGATCCTAGGACCGCCCTTCACCTCCCTTTGGGGGATCTAGATCTGAGTGAGCATTCCCACAGCATCGCCCGAACCTTTTCTCCCTACCTCTCTTTTTAAGCAGCCCCACCCTTTTCCTTCTTACTCGCGTATACCCCTTTTTAGAGCGATCATTTTCTTTCCATCGTCAGAAGATGGTCAATCCTACACCTGGCCTCCCCCCCGGCGCCGTCTTGTCTTCCTTTATGCTCCCCAGAATCTGCTTGGTTACCCTTGTCCTCGTCAAGGCACTCGACCCCCCTTTGGTCTTCCGAGCTCGTCCCCGATATGAGACGACATTTCCAGTCTTTTTTTTCCCTTTCTTACCCCCCCTACATTGCTTTGCTGTCGCAGTTAGGACCCAGTTCTCCCAAGCAGTAAACCCGAGCAATACTCGGAGACCGCCGCCGGAGTTGCACCTGGAATTAGTTCCGGTTCCTTCCCTGAGGCATAGGAGGTCCTTTCTTACACCAGCCTCGCGGCGAGTACGACGATGGATGTTCGGTCGGAGGGTCCTTCCCCTTTTTAGGTCGCTGGGGTGGCGGCGTCTTGCTCTTTTGGCGCCTGACAAGTTGCGGTAGTCTTCTCGGAATGGCGCGGGTGGGAGCGACGCTGATTCATGCGGAGGCTCCGGCCCGTGTTACCTAGCGCTTTTTCTTCCACATTGCGCCTTTTCTTCCCTAATTCGGTCTAACTTCCTTCCGATTCCCACAGCTATCATTCCAGCAGGCCTGTTGATTCTACATCTTTAGCGATAGTCCCGCGGCAGAAAAGGACGATCAGTAGTTCTCGTGCCGTCGCTGACTAGGACGTTCCCCTTCCAGGCCTCGCTGCGGGAGGACTTTTTTCCTATCCTGAACCCGGACTACCAGTCACGGCCTCCTACGAAACGCGACTTTTTTCTCCACGCTTTTTCTTCCTTTTGAGTCTGATTTTTCGTTCTTCCCGTTGAGGCTATGTCCCGGTTGACCATAGTCCACACAAGCACAGCGAGGCGTCCGTCTGCAGGAGAAATGCCCGCCGTCGACTACCCCGCGCCTTTCTCAGGATTTTTTTTGGTCCCAACCTGACCTGCACGGTCAGTTGACCGATCATTGGTCCCCTCCTTCTTGGTTTGTTTTTTCAGAAGTTTCAGTCCCCCTCCTCGCTGTATTTTCGTGGAACGCTAGCCTCCTTAAGGGCGTAGTTAAAGTTTCTCGTTCTCAACCGCGCCAGCAGGTGTTTGTTCCCCCCCTTCTCTTCCCTACCGCCGCTTTCGCACGGTCGATCTCTTCGAAATTTTTGCTTTTCCTGCAAGGCCCTGCGGCAGGCCGGTTTGTAATCTTCCCTGTTCTTGAAGTGGTCATCAGGGCTATTGTCCCTGAACGTGGAATCTTTGGTTCCTCTTCCGTCATACCCGCTGCCTGCGTCGCCGGGCTCTGGCTTGCCCAAGCGTTGTTCGGTATCTGACATAGATATCCCCGGTTTCGGGGCTCGCTCAACGCTGCCCGCTCCCCCCCCTTCAGTCTTTCCCAGCCACCCGGTCCCCCCTCCTCCTTTTTGGCGCGGTGTGCCGCGGCCTTTTGAGGTTCTTCCCTCCTTTTTTTTTTTCGAGAGATGCACGGCCTCGACGGTTCAAAAACCCTTTCGCCCTCCCCACGTGTATTCCTGGCGGGACCGTAGGATCCCGCCGTCGGCTCGCGGGCAGCGGTTCAGTTGACTTTCCCCTTTTGGTATAAGCGCCCCCTGTAGAGCCCGAACAACCTCCGTTTCTTCTCTTGCACAGTGCTCGTCTGCTCTGTTTTTCGATTCGATCTACGACTCCACAGCCCAACCCGGTGCCCCTGTCCCCCGCCGCGTTTCTCCCTCCTCGCTTCCCCCGGACCCCCTCGTTTGGGTGCACTTTGGTCGCGTCGGACGTGAGGTAACGACCTGGTCGGGAAGATCTGCCCCCCCGGCCCCTTTTGTTTGGGATTGCCGCTCCAATCTACTGTTTTTTTTTCCGCAGGGACGAGGCTCGTACTTCGGTAACGCGACAGCGAAAGATGCTTTGGCGCCCCTGCGCGCCTTCCCCTTGCCCCCGTTCCGATGTATACGAGCCAGACAGTCAGCCCCTTCCCTGGCTGGTGGCGGCCCCCCTTTTTTTCTGAATCCCACCCAGGGGAGATGAGATTGTTTTTTCCCGATTGCCCACGCTCCCATCTCTTCTCTCGGCCTTCGTTTGATGGCTTTTTTTTTGTAACCAGATGTATCCCCTTTTCCTCAGAAAGAGCCTCACTTCAAGGTCCCCTACGTCAGCCGCCAAACAGCTCTCGTTCGGCATGACCGTCTCTTTAGGAGAGCGCCGTGTGGAATTTGGTGGAGGGGCTGATGGAGAGTGTAGCTCTTCTTCCCCGAGAAGAGGCGTTACTGACGTAAAGCGGCCGCTCAAGATGATTTAGTTCCCTTTGTTTGCTCTTGCTTCTATGAGTCCTTGTTCAGAAAGCCCATTTTAGGGCTATCGGTTTTTTTTTGTCCCCACGTTTGGATTCTCCTGTTTCTTGTAGTACCTTTCGTTTCCCCACTGGTCTTGCGCAGAGGCGTAACGGCCGTATCCCTTTTTCCCCCCACTTTTTTCCCTGTATGCGCAAAGCGCCCATGTCGCTCCCCGCCGGCCCTGCCGTGAGAAGGGTCCCATTTTTTGCTTTTCCCTTGCCCTCCCCCCCGGCGATTTTCCGCTCTGTCATTCGAGGCCTGACACCCAGCGCTCGGCGTTTTTTTCCTTCTTTTTGGGGGGTCCCGTCGATGCCAGTTCTCCCCCCCTGCGACCCGACCTTCTCGGGCCTCCGTCAAGGCGGTGCCTTTCTTCCCGCATTCTATTTTGGGCGATCCCCCCCGTCCATTTGCATACTGGCGTACCAAGCTGGGCACGTTTTTTCTCGGCGAGGGGCCTAGGGTGGTCGGACAGGACCCGAGATTTCTTACTTTCGCCCTATCTGTTTGCGATCTCATTTTCCAGCGGGGCTGGACGAGGCCAATCTTTTAACGCCTTTTTAATTTCTCCATCCATGCGCGGAGCGTCAGTGTTTTGAAGGTGCAGGAGTCATCTTCGGCCCCTTCCCTGACCATGAAGTTTATCCCGAAGTACGCCCCTCTCTGAGAGATCTTTTTTCGAATAACTTTTGACTTCTTTTGAGGATCGACCAGGGAAAAGCCCGGAGTTAGAGGCTGATGCTGTGGAGTTTTAGGCCCTCCTCCTTCCAGATCCCCTTGCTCGCGTCGAGTCTCTACTCAACCTTGTTTGCTGTGGCACTTCCCCCTAGAGCATCTTTACCCGAGGAACGATACCTCGGATGCAAGTAAGGGCTGAACACTGATTTTTTTCTGGTCTTTTTTTTATTTTTCCTTCAAAGCGATCACTTGACGTTGCTAGTAGTTTTTCAGAGCTTGATCCAGGGAGCGTTAGTTTTTATTTCTGTCGGCTCCTCTTTCGACGAGCCCGGGCGTTGTGCTTCGGGTTCGACATCGACTCTTTTCACAGCCAGATTGCTTGCTCTTCCTCACATGTTCTCGTGCAGCGCGCGTCGGTTTTTTTTTTTTGGAGACTCGGCGTGAGCGGCAGCTCGGTTGGAGCAGTGAGATCCCTGAAGCCGGAGCAAGCGAGTTAGCCGTCGTTTTTTTCTTCGTTTTTTGACTTCGAGGGACTCAGGAGCCTCAGGAGCCGGTGCTGGGAGTCCGTATCCCTTTTGGCTTTTTCCGGCGAATGTCTCTTCAGGCCGGAGAGGATAGCCGTTCTTCGCGGGAGCCCTGAGAGGCTAGCACTTCCCCCCTCGCTTTTTTTTTTAGCTTGAGAGGGAGCGGGAGCGTCCCTTTTGCCGGTCGAGACATCCTATGTCTCTTCTTTCCTTTTTACTCGCCCTATACGCTTATATACGTAAGAGCACAACGGACTACGCCTCTTTCCCTTTCTAGGTTTTGTTGCCCAACACACCCCTGAGCGAAACCCAGAACCACCGGTTTCATCAGCCCTCCCCACAGCTTTTCCCCGGATTGTTCGAAGCGCGGTACTGAGGTTGCTGCTGCGCCGGACCTCCTCGTTTTTCCATCTTTTTCTTTGACTCCCTCTGATGAGCTTGATTCTCCCGATTCTTCCTTCCGCGAGGCGCTGGCCTTCCCCTTTTTAATTCCTCACGCGCCGACGACAGGCGCGTGTCTCTTGTTCTTCCCCTTTTCCTTAGAAAGTAGCGCTTCATCCAGGGGTCGCGAGCAGACCGATCAGGACCGGTGTCCGGGATGATCTCGTTGACCAGTACTATCTTGAGTCTCTTCTTCTCCTTTTGTTGTTGTCCTAAAGCTCTTCGTCGCTCCGTCGGAGATCAATCCATTGCCTTGCCCCTTTCTCCCCTCGCAAGTCCTACCTGATCTGCGCAAATGAAGCGGTCTGACAAGCTTAGCGTTTTCAGGCTATTGGCGACGTCCCAGGCGCCTCTTTGGAATTCCTCCTTTCCTTTTCCAGCGATAGCTTTCCAGCACCTTTTTTCCTGACTTTCTCCGAGGTGCTCCCCGACTCTTTCTCGCTCCTCCCTCCCCCCCTACGCGCTTCGCCTGTTTTTTTTTGGGAGGTTTTCTTTGGCTTTAAATTTCAGGTGCTCTTAGGATCTCCGGTTTCTACGTTGGAGCAGCAAAACCCGGTTCCCTCCATTTTTTTTCTTCCCTTGGTTATCTGCCGTATACATGTTCCCCTTTAGTGAAACCCCTTTTGACCTACTCGACGAAATATGGCTGGCGCAGACTCTGCTCTCTCCCCCGCTCGGCTCCGCGCTGGTTTTTCTTTTTTTCAGGCCTGGATAAGCTAACGGATAAAGCTTCTCCTCAGTTGCAGGCTTCCCGCTACAGAGCCCGAGCTTGCTCTTTTTTTCCCTGCGTCTTCTCCCGACTCCGTCTCACACCTCATTTCGAGTGTTTTTTTTTTTTTTGTTGTTTTGTTGTTTACTCCGGCTCTTCTGTCCTGGCTTTTCCCTTCCCGAGGATTCCTGATTTCTTTCCCCCAGCGCCAGCTTGAACCCGACGTCGGCCGAATCCCTGTCGGTGCGGTGTTTACCTTCCCCCCTCCCTCGTGTCTGTTTTGAATTTCATCGACCCGACTCAGCCCTTCCCCCCCCCACTTTTCCTTGTCCCTCATTCTTCCGGCGGCTTCTTCACCGGCAGCGCACATGCGATACCCTACCATCCCTCTTTTCGACGACCTTTTTCTTTCCCGGAGCGTGGTCACGATATTCCTGTTTTCGCGGGTAGTCCCCTCCACAGGTACCTAACTCGGCGTTAGCGCCTCTAGTTTTCTTTTTCCTTTTGTTTTTTAGTGCCTCCCTTTTTTTTCAAGACCTTCCCCTTTTGAGCGGTCGTCTCTGCAAGTCTCATTTCACCCCTCTCCTGCCTCGAACTCCTTTCGGTTTTTTTTCCCTCTCCTCAAAACAGGTTCGGCTGCTCGTCATCAGCGGTCGCCTTTTTAGCAGGACCTCTCTCCGATCTGTCACTGCACATTCTCCCCCCCCCCGGCGCGTCGGCCTCCCTTATGCGCTTTTTCTTTTTTTGTTTTCCCCCCCCAATAGTACAGAGCGTCTCTTCTGTCGGTATGCCATGTGTCAGTAGCATTCTCTATCTTCCTCGGATCCCCCCCTCCGCGAATCAGCTGGTCTTGCCGACCCTTTTTTTCCCCCTCGAAAGGATTTCCCCCCCTCCTTTTTGGTAGCCACCAGGGGAAGTGCCCCTCTTTTTCCAAGATTCCCCCACCGCGTCTACCGGCCGACAGATTGATCCCCTTCCCCCCCTTGAGGGGGTCCTTTGCGTGTTCCGGACCTGGGTCCGGGTTCTCTTACCAATTCCCCCCCCGCTCGCGAGGCCCGCCACGAGCGCTGTTCGGGCTTCGTTTCTTTCCTTTTAATTCCACCTTCGCTTTCGCCGGTTTGTTTCTGGGCGGCTCTTGGCGACATTACGGGCAGGGCCCCTCTTTTTCGAGGAAGTGGCGACGGCGCGGACGCGGGCCTCATCGGCTTTTTTTCCTCCTCCTCTCCCTTAGCCATCTTCGCCTTTCCCTGCGGCGACGAACGCCAGTTTTGAAGCCCAGTTCTCACCTCTCCCCTCCTCCGTGCTGCCGGCGCAACCGAGTTATCCAGATCAGAAGCCGAACTCAGCAGCACGATCCTTTGTTCTCCTTTTCCTGTTAGGGGCATTCTTCGACGCGCTCTCCCTTCCTTACAGGACCCCGTTTTAAATTTCTCTATCTAAGACGCAAACCCCCCCTCGTCGCCGAAAAGAGTTTGGCCCGTGCGTGCTTCTTTTTTTTGAAGAGGTTTGATTCGTAAACGGGTCCTTCCAATAGTAACGTCTTGATCGCCCGAGAGGCGTTTGATGGGAGCGCAAAGTACTGTTTCCTCGCCCGGGTATTGTCTCATTCTTTTCCCCCGTCCACGTCCGTAATCTAGAGGTCAGTCGGTTCTGCAGAGTGCTGTGAGTTGGACTGATCCTTTCCTCCTGTAGATGTTTATCGTGAAGATTGCTCCTCCGCCTACCTTTCATTCCTTTTTTCTGAAGCGCAGCAAGGGTTTTTCCTTTTCGTTTTCCCCCTCCCCCTGATTCGTGATCAGCACGGCGGCGAAAGCCTACCACCTGTGCACGCCGTCCCTCTTTGGTTGCATCTTTGTGCATAACTCCTCCTTCGTGCATCGGGACGGTCCCTGGCTTTCGTAGCTCTCATCGAACGCAGTATGCCTTTTTCTCGAGGCGCCCTCCCTTCTTTTGTTGGCTCTTATGAAAGGGAGTCCGTTCCCTTTCCCCCCTTTTTCTGCTGCCCCGCTCCCCTCCAGAAGGTTTTGAGCCCAGCCTCAGACGGGGGGGTCCTACGGTTTGACCGTCCCTTCCTGCTTCTTCGTCATTTTCTCCCTTTCCCTTTTTTTTGAATGATACCGTCCCCTCTGCGGGTAACACCGGCGACCTCCCCCCTTGTTTTCGGATCTTTGCGCCTGTCGGCGGAGGGGCCTCGGTTTTCAGGCGAGGCACCGACACCGCGGGGCCCGAATTCTTTGGCCGGTCCGTCTCCAAACTTGCTAGCACAGTCCCGACGCCAGATCCTGGGATTCTTTCCCCCCTGCACCTCCCTCCCAGAAGTTAGTACGAACACGCCCCGGTAGTTTCCCCCTCTCCCGAATCCCGAAAAAGGTCTTTTTTTATTTTCGCTGTCGAAGACGCTTTTCTCCCGATCCTTCGGGGGCTGAAATCTGAGTTTTCTCTCACCGCCGCCCCCCCGCCCCGGTTTTTTCCGACGGCCCAACTTCCTGTTCCTCCCTCCGGCCTTCGGCGTCCCGAGGTCCCTCTCACATCGGAACTGACTGTTTTTCCTTGCATTCTCTAACAGCCCATGTTCCCACGCTTTCCCCCCTCCCCAACCTGATTTGCCCCGCGCTGACGGCGTTTGGCGACCTTTATTCCACGGGATCGAGACGTATGGTGGCGATTTCCCTCCCGCCCTTTGATCTTCCCAGAGATTTTTTTTAGTTGACTTTGACCTCTTGTAAATCCCAGAGCATAAAACCGCAAGGACGAGTTGATCCCTAAGCCTGCCCAGTCGTTAGGACTAGGGTACTTGCCGTTTTAATGGTAGCGGCAGGCTAATTTCCTCTCCCTTTTAGTCACGCTTGTTTCACATGAAGGACCAGGATTGATCAAGATGATCGCGGGTCCTGGGAGGCTTTTTTTCTTTACTTTTTCCTCCACTACAGGATTTGCTTCTGGGTGAATAACCGTGTTTTTTCTTTTTTCGTTCCTCCCTCCTTGGAGTTCCTTAAACTGGCTGGATGAGCCTTTTCTTTTTTCCCCTTAGTATGTTCAGACAGTGCGTCAAGCTTTAACTTCACGTACAGCGCACCCCGCCTGCCAGTCATGGTCGTGTCCACGAGACATCCCCTTTGAAGGTTTCCCCTCCAAAAAGGCCCTTCATCGAGTACAAATAAGACATTACCCTTCGCTGCTTTATGTACAGAATCCGCTAGCGGGGGTCCCTATTTGTTTGACGACTTACACAGTCCCCCTCCCTTCCATCTCTCAAAGAAATTAAATTGTTGAATCCGTCCACCGGTAAGAAGACCCTTGACTGGCGTCTGCCCGGGGTCTATGAAGGGAGATGTTTTTCCTGGTTTCCTTTTTTTTCCCTTTCTCAAAATCTGGGACCCCCGGGTTAGTTGGAGGGGTAAGAGTTTTTCTGCCGGGAAGACAGTCCCTTTCTTCCACTTTCCGAGTCGTTTTTTTTGTCCATGGACTTTCCGAGTAGCCTTTAATAGGGCCATTTCTGAGTGGAACTCCTTTTCCTCCTTTTCCTTTGTCTTCTTCCCCCTCGGGCTGCGCAGTGAGAAGGTGCAGGTTCCTTTCATGTCCTTCTGTCTCTCTGATTTTTTCGCGATCGCCCTCAGAGTTCTCCTTTCTGGTGCTTTATCCTCCTGAAAACACCACCCCATGAGAGTTATGACCCTTTCTGTGGTGGGGGTTTGGTGGGAGGTATCTGGACTTTCAGACTCGAGACCCGGAGCTGTTCTTATCCCCTCTTCCCCAAGTTAGTTCTTCTCGAACCCACTCGCGATAGCTGACCGTCGTCCCTTTTTCCGGCCCTCCTTTTATGGCTCGTAGAGCTCAGATCGTGAGACTGCCCCAGCGGAGCTTCCTTTCTTGGTCCTTCTCTTTTGGTTGATCGGTCATGTGAGAGCTCCCTTCCTAAGAGCTCCGTCGATGCCCGAGTTCGATCTTTGCTTTCCCCTTTTCTATCGGTTTCTCCCGGCGGTTACAGTACAAGATGTCGGTGATCGTCCTCACGCCCGTACATGTTGATCTCGTGCCGATCGTCTTTTTTTCCTTTTTGGTAGAACTTAGTTCTGGGTTGGGGTTTCCCCGGGGTGTTTGCTTTGGCACAGGAGCCGGCGGCAGGTCCTCGCGTGTGAGCGGAGCGTGAGTTCTGGAGCTTTTTTCTTTTCGCTGGAATCCCCTTCTCCGAGAAATGTCCCTGTGATTGGAGGGAGCATTCGCTTGTTCGGAATCGAGCAAGCGGCCGTGCGGGAGCGTTTTTCCTCTTTTTTTCCTTTGCCGCTCGGAGAAAGCGCAAGCGCGTGGTTTTTCTTTATTTTAGGTCCTTGAGCGGGAGCCGGGCAGGTCTATTTTTCGAGGTATGTGTGTTTTATTTTCCCCAGCTTCTTTCCTCAGAGCCACCTTGACGGAACGCTTGACCTTTTAATTAAGCTTGTTTTTCCGTTCTCCCCTTTCCGATAAAAACGAATTTGTCAGAAATACCAACCCCCTGCCCCCCCTTCTTTGTAGACGCTCTTTTTCTTGGGAGAGGAGCTGCAGCCGAGTTCCGGTTTCCCGGAGATTCTTCCTCATTTCGCGGTGCTGAGCGAGAGGGCAGTTTGAGGACTTCCCGCGAGGCGCTGTTCTTCCCTTTTAACTAAAAGTCCAGTTGCGACCTTTGTTTTCCGAGCTGGTATTCGACTATGTTCGTTGTTTTTCTCGATCTGAGGACGTGCGCGAGCGGACGCCGTTCGGGCTGATCCTTTGAGTTTCTTCCCCCCCTTTTTTCTTTGGAGGCTTTTCTCCCCCTTTACTACCTCTTGTGTTTTGACTCACTCCCCCGCTCTAGTCGGGCAGAGTAGCCCCCGATATCACTTTTTCATCGGTATTCTTCCTCACTGATCGCCTAAGACCTCTGACCTGAAGACGTTTCTCTACCTTCCCCCTTGCTTTTTCAGGGTTTGGAGAGAGTCGCCCAGTTCTGCCGGTGCAGTAGAATCTCGATCTCCCGTTTTTTCTTTTCCTCCTTCGTTTCCCCCTGCGACGCCGTTTTTGAACTTCCCCACCCGCCATGCTCCAGTAAGCGCGAGGCGTCAACCCCGCGGTTTTTTTGTTTCCTTTTTGATGTCCTTCAAATTTCCCCTGTGTTATGTCTTCTAAGTTGCTTATCACGTTTTCTAACCAAAAAAAGCGTCTTACAAGGTCTACGTGCTCCGTACGTTTTTTACGTCTCTACCTCGGATCCTCTTTCTGAGTAAAAAGAGAAAAACTACCTTTTGACCCTTCTTCTTTTTTTTTGCTCCAGCCGAGATAGGCCCCAGACGCTTGCTCAGGATAATTCTCCCCCTTTTCTTGTACTCCTCTTGATCCGGATCCGTCTCACTTCTCTTTCCCCGATCCTCTTCCCCGGATGATACTTCACGGTTTTTCTCCTTCCCTCCTTCCTCCCGCGCTTGATCCGGCGCTCTGTCGCAGGCAAAGCCTCCCGCGGCGGCAGCTCCCTTTTTTCTTTTCACCCCTCCCCTCCCTTAGGCCCACTATCCATGTCTTTCGGCTGGACGACCCGACATTTTTGAAGTTCTTCTGATGTAATCGGCCACAGAAACGCCCGCGCACATGGCTTTTGATTTTTTCCAGATGCTTCCCCTTTCTTAAGTTCGCGCAACAGCACCGACGCCTACTGAGCGACCGTCGATTGCTTTCCGTAGAGTTGCAGGCGACACGATCTGACCTTTTCTCCTTTTCTCTGCTTTTTTCTATCCCTCAAAAAGTTCAGCACCGCTTGATTCCTTTCACGCTCCCCGCGCGAGTTGACGAGTCAGCCTCCACTATTTCTTTGCGCTGAATCGACGCTCGTTGTTTTTTTTTCGACGGGGATCGAGACTTGAAAGTTCCTCTCTCCCCATACCTTCCCCTCCCCTGAAATTTCGGGCAGATCTCGTTCGATCCCCCCTGCCCCCGTACTCGCCGAGCGCTCCTCCACTGTCGCGCGAGAAGGAATCCTGCCTCCTCTTTCCCGTTTTGCAACTTTAAAAAAATCTCGCCGATGTGGTAAGCAATTTCTTCCGTGTAGCCTTACCCGACTTGGCTCGAAACCGTCTTCCCCTGGTTAGTCACCCTGATATCTTACCCTCCGGATTGCCCTTCGACCCTGCGTTCTTCCCACTAGGGCCCCTCCAAGGCATTGCCACTTGTGGTCGCAGTAGGCAACTTGCACTCCTTTTTCCACCAACTCCCTCTCCTTCCGCGGCTCCTCTGGACCGGGCCCGGGCAGGTTCTTCCCGAGATTGTCGGACGGGACGGCATAGTGATGACCCCCTCCTAAACGGCTCTCTTACCCTTGACTGCTCCCTGTTAGTGCTCGGTCGGAGGACCTATTCTCTCTTCGTTTCCTCAGGTTTTTTCGTTGGAGCCGCGCTCTTGCAATGCTACGGGACCGGCCCTCGTTTTTTCTATTGACGTTGGATAGGGTGTCCGTTGACGGGCTTTCGTCAGCGGAGGTGACCTTCCGGTTACGCCTCGCTTTCCGTGCCGGCTTCAGCCCGCCCGTCGGCTTTCCTAACTCCCCAGGAGTCAAGCCCAATGGATTACACCGTTCTTTGCTTTTCCCGTCGAACCTTCTCTCCCCAGCAGCCCGCGATAATAGGGATTTGATGCCTTTCCTGTTGAAACGTAATCTGCGAGGGCGAAGGTCCCTCTATTCCCCCCTGGACGGACGGAAACTGCCGCCCCCGTCCCCCCCCTTTTTTTTTTCTAACCCCGCTGATGCTGTGCGTGCTGACGGGAATGAGGTGAGTGCCTTTTTCTTTGTGTCCAAAGGCAACCCAACGAAGAGAAGATTCCTTTTCGTAGTTTGAGGCTCCTTACTCAGTAGATTCTCCCTAATTTTATCGGCTCTTCTCCCAACGACATTCCCTCCGGTCATTAGATCATCCCAAACCTTTTCCTTTTTGCGCGTCTGATGCCCCCCTCTAGGTCTCTGTTGCTAGGAGCTCCGCCTTGGGTCCTCCCCAGGACGGGCTTAGTCCAAGAAACCCCAGGTTTGTTTTGTTTCCACACTCCCTCACGAAGGTCAGTGATCCGCACGGCCCTCCAGCTCCCCCCGCACACCGAGCGAGAAGGTTTATGTTGATAGGGAGACGACCGGGTAAGTTTCCATTCGCGCCTATTTCTTGGAGGTCGTGCAGAGCCTTGCCAGAGAAAGTCGAATGCTAGCGGTAGCTAGTATCTTCTTTTCATCTCCATGTCCCTTTTCAACGAACTTCTCTTTTCTTGGACCTGACCGATTAGCACTGCGCAGCAAGATCTCCCGTCCTAAGCCGAGGGGGTTCGGAGACCCCTGTTTTTCTCCTTTCGATAGTGGGCGTCTTACGATTTGTAAATCATACTCTGTGTTTTTTTTAGCTTATCCCAAGAACCTAGAGCGTCCCCCCTTTTTTACACTCACGGCGTGATTGGACCGGCGGAGGCTGCTTCTTTTCGAGGCTAGGTTATTCTCATCCCCAAACGTCGGTGTAGGATCCTCGGCTGTTCAGAGCAGAAAACCCCTGGAGGGAGAATCTAATCGATAGCTTTTCCTGATTGGCTTCTTTTAAGAAACTTACGGCCCCCCACCTCCCCAGAAACTTTTTCTGATCAACCCATCCCGATGCCCCCTGGACTTTTCCTCCTGGCGTGCAGGTCTCGACTATATCTCGACCGTGTAACGCTCCGTCTGTTTGGTTCTCTTCGGGGGCTCCCCGGCCCGTTTTTGAGAGTTGCAGACACCTAACTTGGTTACCCCCCCGCGGCTTACCCAGGAGATACGAGTCACGCAACCGATCTGGCGTAGCAATCTAGACACGGCACGATCACTGCGCCAGGATCGATCCCTCGTCGAGTTCCTCTGTTCTGTCCTTGAGCACATGCCGGGCGATGAGCGACTTTGGGCGATGGGGCCCGAGCAACGAGTTCTATTAGCCTAGCTTTTTTCTTGTGCTATGTTAAGGTTTCGTGGGTACCTTTTCCAAATATCCCACAGAAAGCAGAGCCTTTACTTTTTTTTACCAACGACTACATGCGAGTTAGGCGACTCTTTTTTTCAGCTTGGACTGGGTCTTTTCCGGGCGGGGTCCTGGCGATTTGTCTTCCTTCCCGCGCGTCTTTCCGGAAGTTTTGCCGGAAGAGACGGCTCACCTCTCTCTTCTTTGGAGTCCCTTCTTTGATATTCTCCCTCCTCCTTCGGGAGATCGGTGGGAACCCCTTTGCCCTGGTTTGTACGCCCCGGTGCCTCCCCCCCGATTAGGAATGCCTTCGCGGAGTTTTTTTTCTCAGCCGAATTCAGCCCGTCTCTCTCACCTCTCCCCATGTAAGCTCTTTTCCCCCTTTTGAGCTTCGACACGAGTCCGCGCGCCGGCCCGCCACACGGATTCCCTTAGCAGCTGTAACGCTTTCACCCTTTTTCCCTATCAACGCGCCTTTACTCCGCTTTTTCTCCCGTTTTTGTTGTTCCTCTAATGTGGTTACGATCATAAGAAAAGGCCCCCGCTCGTACCCTATCTTTCCCCCCTGTCGTCCGGATTCTTTGTTTTCGTTTGGTATTCTGAATGCTCTTCTTCATTTTTTTCCCTAATTTCAGCTGCAAGCCGGTGCTCGTTGGTTTCAGGGGCGGGTTTGGTGTTTTTTTTTTTTTTTTTTTGTTTTTTTGTTTTTTCTTTTCAATACGGAGACTTTCTTGTCGACTTTTCGCCTTAATATCGGGGAAGAATCTTTCTTTCCGCTCTACGGGCATGGACGAGGCCCCCCTTTTTTTGTACGAGTTTGAACTCTCAAGCTTGTTCAGGCAGATGGCCCCGAGCCTTTCTTTCCCTTGTCCCCTTTTCCCTATTAGGCTCGTTCCCCGCAGCCCGCTTATGATGAGACTTACCACGGCGTCAGACGGTGACGCGATCCCTCAAGACAGACCCCGCTTTCTTGGAGAGGACTGCTTTTGTGACTTTACATCTCTCCTTGCGCCCTTCCTCGTTTGCGTCGCACGTTTCTGTTCTCCTGTACATCGAACCCCAATAAGCGACCTCTACCTCTTTCCCTTCCGCGTTCTCTTGCATGTGGTTATACCCCGATGCCCCCGCACGTCCTCTCGTGCGCGGTCCCGCCGGGCTTTACTCGTGCTGTCGTATGCCAGGGTTTATCGGCCTTTTTGACGAGCTCTCTCTGCCAAGCCGCCGTACCTGCTTCGATCGACTGGGCGCGTGTCGTTATGCTGCTGTTTGATTTTCCTCTCTAGGCGTTTCCCAGACCCCTGTCCGGTGATTCCTAAGTTTCACCGCCCCTTTTTCTTTCCATCTCTTCCTAGCGCGTCGGGAAGCGCTTAGCAAGCGCGGAATCCCTTCCTCGGCTTTTCTTTTTTTGATCCTGGGCACTCCCCCGGACCTGAGCACTCCGGCGGACGGGAGCGGGAGCCTGGAGGCCGGCTTTTGCTTTTCGGTCACTCCCTGTAGCCGGACCGGGCTGACGGATCGGAGGCCGGAAGCGGCCCCTCCTTTTTTTTGGCCCCGTCCTTTTTCCTTTTTTGGATGCAGCGGCTGATCCCTCAAGAGCTGATCCTTTTTTTCTCGGTTTCTCCTGTGTTGAGCCTTCTCGCGCGCCAGCCCGCTTTTGATTTATGTGTGTTAGATTTTCCTCCGTGTCCCCCCCCTTATCGAGTATATACTTCAGCCCCAAGTCCTTTTCTCTCCCCCTTTTTAATTGGTTTTTCTTTCACCCCGTATATACAACCAGTATCCCTTTTCATTTAACAAAAAATGGGCTTTTCCTCCCCACCCCACAGCCCCCGGCAACCAACTTCGTGTTGCCTTTGCGCGTAATGTTCGGAGGGCATGTGCAGCGAAGGCGTATCGTTTCTGATTATGATGTAAGAATTCCTTTTGCTGAGCGCGCTTCTCTTCCCCAGTCTTTGCCTTTCCTTTTTCGGCTTTGCAGAGCCCCTCTTTTGACAGGAGCAGCTCAGTTTCGCTTAGAACGATTCATGTTGCGCCCGTAGAGCTTAAGTCGATCTGAGGACGTTCTACCATCAGGCATTTTTGGGGCTGGAATCTTTCGTCGCTGAACCCTCCTCCTCGAGGGATCTCTCTCTTCCCCCTCCTACGTTTGGTGGATTTTTCCTTCTCCTCTTCCCCGTTGTCACTTCTTCGCGATCACTTGCCACCCCCTTCCTTCTCCCCCCGGCTTCCTTTTCCGGAAGCTCCATCCGAAGCGGGATACAAGACACGAACCGGCGGTGGATTTTTTCTTTCGCGGCCACGCCTTCTACTGCATGGTCAGCGTATCTAGCAGCCTCCTGTCCCCTTTGAAAAAAGCTCCTTCCCTCTTCCTCCACAGTACGCGAGCGGCTAACCCGCTTTTTTTTTTTTAGCTGTTGGGATTGGCGAAATTTCAATGTATTCTTTGTGTTCCTCCCCCCCCCCCCAACGTCGAAAATCTCTACTGCGTCCTGTGTGTATATAATCATCCTGTGAAAGAGAGTAAAAAGACCCCCCCCTCCGAAGGAACTAGTTGTGCTCCCTGATCCGGAAACCTTTTCCCTTTTCTATCCTCGCTTGCTCGTGCTCAGGCTCCGGATCCCCTAACCTGATCCGGCTCCGAGATGTGCGGCCCCCCGTTGCGCCTTTTCCCCTTTGATAAAGTCTTTCCTCCGGTTCCGGCTCCTGAGCAGGCTTCCCGCTTGCCCCCTCTCTCCTTCCCCCCGACTTCTCCGTCCGCGGCTAGTACCAGAGGCGGAAGATAAAGCTCGCTACCTCCCTCCCACCTTCCTTGAGACCTCTAGTCTGATCCATCTTCGGTTCTGACGATCCAATCGTTTTTTCACGCCTTGTCGTCCTCGCCCCCTTTGATCAGCAGCACCGCCCCTCCCCTTCGATCGGAATCGGCCTGACGGCCCTTTCTTTCAGGTCGAGTCCTCTCACAATTCTCTAATCGACCAGGGCCAGCGACTCCTTATCCTTCCTGCCCCTTTTTTTGCACGGATCTATTTTTCCTTGAGCTGGGTTAGTCCTCCGGTCCTGGGGGTTTTTTTCCAACACCCCAACTCCTTTTTGCGAGTATATTGTCCCCTTCCGCGCGAGTGTCGGTCAGAAGCCCCCACCTTTTTGCCTCTCTAATCGTCTAACCGATGGTCTCGATTACAAGTCCGAGTCAAATCAACCTTTCTCTCCCCCGTCGTATTGTAGCGGTCGCCCAAGACCCCCCCCCCGGCTGCTCGGATTTTTTATCTCCTGTAAAGTCGCCGAGGGCAAGTCAATAGGAATTTCTCCTACTTCCCCCAGGAGCCCCTTGCCTCCTTCTTCTCGCATTTTTCTTTGCGGTATTCACTCGTACCCCTCCCTTTTGCCTCGTCCGGCCCTCGTCTCACTTGTTCTCCAGTGCCCTCTAGGAGGCGAGAGACCCTCCCCCTTTTTGAAACCTCCCTTCCTCAACGAGTCCCTTTTTCTGAAAGCGTGGTTGCGGGTCCCGTGAAGGTATTTCCTGACCCCCCAAACATTAGAATGCTTCGACCGCACTGGACCTTCCACTTCCCTGACAGCTTTCCTCTGGTCTTGACGGGTTTGGGGGGACCATGATAGTTTTGCCCCTTTCTTTGAGCTTTCGAAGCGCGCTTTGCTGTCGGAGGGTACTCTCTCCCGCTTCGTTTTGCCGGGGATTTGCGGCGTTTAGAGAGGTGCTCCCTGCTCACGGGAAGGGCCGCGGTTTTGGTCTTCCATGGGTGTGACGAGCGACGACGGTTCAGCGGCTTTTGTCAGGCTCCGTTGAGCTCTGGTATGTGAACTCCCTTTTTCCCTCCCTCCACGAAACTACTCCTCCCCCACTGGTTCCCCCCCGGTGCCCGGCCTTCGTGTCTCCTCCCCCTTCCCTATAAGATACGGAATTCCCGCCCACAGCGATATCGTCTTTTCCGATGATTTTCTTTAACACGTCCTCCCTTTTGGATTGGAGAAGTCTCAATCCCGGCCGCGACACCGGCCCCCCCCTTCCCTCCCTCTTAAAGTTTTTTAGAAGTAGCACCTCTGATGTGAGTGCGGATAGTAGAGGACCCCGTTTTTTATTTTTTCTGATGTCTGTCCTACATACTTAACATCAACGCCCCTTCGTTCCCTCTTTTCGCAAGACCCAGCTCTGCCTACATCTCCCGACCAGCTACTTTTTTATCTCCCGTCATGTGTCCTAGTGTAGACCTCAGTCCTCTCGTCCTTCAGTGCTCCGGCAACAGCGTGGCCGTGTTTTCCCCCCCCCCCTTGAGTCCCTCCCTCTCGGTTTCGCTGTGATTAGCTCCTGAACCTGACCGTGTCTTCAACAGGATTACTCCCCCGCGCGAAAGGTGGGTTGCTCCCAAATCCTTCCCGCCAAATTTTCTTGGATTTTTCAGCAAACTTCGACTCTTCGATCTACACAGGCAAGCACCCTTTTCCGCTCTCCTTTCCTTGCTGTTTTTCCTTTTTTCGTCCGACTGGACTGTGATTCGGGCGGCGTTTGCCCTATCCCTTTATCAGCTCTGACGGAGTAGAATTGTAGCGGCGTATCAAAATAGGTTCTTTCTCTCTTCTTTCTTCTTAGAAAAGACAGGTGTCTTGCCTCTCCCTCACTCTGCACGCTAACGCCTTTCTCCCCCCCTCCCCCCCTTTAACTAAGACTATGGGCATGGATACTGTGATTCACTTCTTTTCTGGAAATTCTTTCCCTTTTCCCTCTTGTTGTTTTAGAGATGCCCGCCGCGGCTTTACACCAACTTTCCCTACAAAATTTCCCCCCTGCGGTTCCCGGCGGAGTACTTCCCGGAGCGGGAAATCTGTTTCCGGCTCCCCCGACCTTCGGCATCGTCCTCATGGGTCAGATGATACCACACCCCTTTTCTTTTAGCCTCCCGAGGCTCTATCTGGCCTGCTATATACTTGTACCCTCCCCCTTTTCCCCCATTCCCGGAGACATGACCCCTGCTTTTCCCCTTCACCAGCACAGATGCAACTTTTCCTCCTTCTCGGCTTTCTTTCCGATGTCGCTCACCTTGCGCGATCGTGTTTTCCCTCTTGTGGAAAACCCTCCACGTCCCCTGGCCGGCCCAAGATCCTGTTGGACCGACCCCTTTTTGCCGGCGTCCTTCCATACTCCGGTCCACGATCCAGCGACGATCTTCCTTTCATTTTCCCACCTCAACGGCCCCCCCTGCCAAAGACTGATCGTGAGCCCTTGTACCGTTTCTTTTGGTTTTCTCCCTAGACTTGACCCTGGCGATGCGAGATGTGGCGATTCTTCCCCGTTTTTTTTAAACGCTCGCTTTTTTCTCACTTGTGAGTTTTTGCCGATGTTCCGCAGTCCTCTCACTCATCAACCTGACATTTCCCTTTCCTCCCCTTTCCAGAATCAGCTCCGAAGTCTCGTTAGGATGATTTTTCGTCCTGCTTTTTTTTTTTTTTTTCGGGTTTACTTTTTCTCTTCGCCCGCCGAAGATGGGCCCGTTTCACATTCCGGCAGCTGCGGCAGTCCGAGGATCTCCCTTTTCGTCTTTCTAGTGATAGGACTTTATCTTTTGTTCCGACCGCAACGAAGGAGTATATACTTGGGATAAGTGGGTCTTCTTTCCCTGTGTTTTTGAATTTTTTTGTAGAACCCCCCCCCTAAGTTTACGTGGGATCGCGCGGCTTGGCGGGAAGACCCCGCGGAATCAAGCCCCTTTCGGTTACAGGTCTCGTTCCCCAAAAAGAGCCCCCTTTTTTCCGCCCCCGCTTCCCACCCTTGCAATTGTATCAGGGCGTTTTCCAAGACCGATCTTTTTGAAGTTGCCCTCCACAATCTTCATAAGACTGTTTTCTCGATTACCCTAATGAAATGACCATGATCGCGTAGCTTTATCGTCCGTTGTGGTGGTAATATTTTTCCGAGATGCTAAGTCACCTCCTCCCCTTTCGCAGAAATTCAAGGGTTTACTTCCCTTCTGCGGGTCGACTTTCTTCCCGCAGGATCGGGTATTGTATATACTTCCATAACTGGGGCACTACCATTTTTGTCCACTCTTGTTCTGCTTGGTTACTAGTGGAAATGAGGGTGTCAACCTTCAAGCTTGAGAACCTACTGCCTAGATCTCTTTGCTACAGTGTCCCCTGAATTTTTCCCCCGGAGGATTACTTTGACTACTGAAATCATCTGTGAGAACAGGACTATTCCTCGCTGGGATCAGTCTTCACCATATTTAGGACCTCCTCCCTTCTTCGACAGCATTATTCGCGATCTCTCCGAGCAGACTTTATGCTGCCTTCGATATGACCTCCCTCCCCCTTCCCACGCGGTCTTCCTTCTCTTATTTCTCTAGGAATGTCGTCTCTATCCCGTTTTTTAGAGTCTTTTCGAGCACTCTTTTATTCTGCTGCTTACTAGAACCCCAGAGATCTCTGAGTATCAGCTCGCTGCAACCTTTGTTCTAGCTTAGAAAGACCCTTGGCTGCACGAACGAGCCTTAACTCTCCTTGATTCAGTTGGTAGTACTCGCTTTGAAGCCTTGACCCTACGCAGATCCTGAAGGGTCTTTTTTTTTTTTCTGCTTCCGTGGTAGATCGTGACGTGTCGACTTCCGGTAAAATACACGATTTTCTTTTCTTTCCCACCAAAGAACCCCCTCCTTCTTGCGGAGCGCGTTGTGGTGTCCTGGGAGATGGAAGCAAGGTCCCTTCGAGCGGAGAGGAGACGGCCTCCCGGTATCCTTATCCCCAGCAGATTTCGACTTCTCGGGTTTTTCGGGCGCCTTGATCTGCCTTTCCCTTCTCCCTTCGCTTTTCCCCATCTCGGTCTCCTTGCGCTTTTGAGAAGGCGAAGGAGAAGGCCTTCCGCGTTTGAAGGTTCTGATTCGATCGGCTCATAGCCCTTTCCTCCTTGCTCCTCGTTTGGGAGTTCTCCTTGGAGCTGCTTTCTCCGTGACGGACCTCCGCTTTCTTTTGATTTCATGTTTGTTTTCTCTTTTACCCCAGCGTGAAACCATAGCTTACGAAGAGACCCCGAAGGCTCATTCTCCCTTCCCCTGGTGTTTGATAACCCAACTTCTATACATAATAGAAACCACCTTTCCCTTTTAGACCCACCTCACCGGACCCTTCTTGGTAGAGAAGCGTAATTTTAGGGCGCCCTGTAGTCAGTCGTCGTTGCTCATTCGCGGTGATTGATCTTCTCTGTTCCCCCGCTGGATCCGCGACGGCGATGGACCTACCCAAATAGACTCCTCCCTTCTGTGTTAGTCTTTCGTATGTTTCTGTCGGTCCCCCTTTAGATAAGGGATTTCCCTTGCCTTCTAAGGCGGTGGATGTCCTTGATCTCGTCCCGACTTCCAGACGATTATCTGGAGGGC
>Ga0179593_1355358_pt1 | contig 23760 bp, 23 predicted proteins | sample CZODoug2_1_08_16_FD_185931 | JGI IMG/M metagenome (GOLD analysis project Ga0179593, IMG submission 185931) | Vadose zone soil fungal communities from Angelo Coast Range Reserve, California, USA - CZODoug2_1_08_16fungal (PacBio error correction) | ecosystem: Environmental > Terrestrial > Soil >... | reverse complement strand
TCTCTTTTCGTTTGAAACTGTAACCGTCTGGGTATTCCTTGGGTCGCGACAGACGAATGAGCTGAACGCCTCCCTTCCTCCCAATGGACTTTTTCTTCACTAGAAGTTGGCGCCTCAACGGACGGACTTAGGAGAACTTCCGAGTTTTATCTTCCTCTCATTCTTTTGAGATCGATGGATTCTTCTTTTTTTCCCCCTTGACCACTTCTTTCTTTGGTAAATTCTTGGTAGTCCTACAGATTATCTTTCCACTTTCCGATTCCCTCGTTGAACCCCCAAGTACGCACGTCAACTGCCTTTCATTCAGTCTCCATCGGGTCACGTTTCAAGCGAGATCCCACCTCCCCCGTCCATCCCCCCCCCCCGTCTTCGGTGCTGCCCTCCAGTTGCTGAATTTAGAAATATTCGTGTTTATTCCTAGCCGTTTTCCTCTACCTGGCCACGGCTTTTACTGCAATATCTCGTCGCTTTCAACTGTAATCCTTCCTCCCCCAACGAACATCGGTAGGTTGCAGCTTTCTTCTCCGGACCCGACTGGGATGGCAGGCCCCTTCCTCAACCCAATGTAAGCTTTAGGACTGGAAAGAGACACCCTAAAAGCATGAGTGCTCGCCCTTTCTTCTTTCGACTCTCCCCCCCACCCAACTCCACGCATGACCCCCTCGGCCCAGCGAGGGCCAGCGATGCTATCCCCCACCCCCAACGGCCCTTGCATTGCCCTCAAACACGCGACGGAGCGTGTCTCCCAGGTTCCTAGCTTTGTACGCGCAATACTTTTGGTTGGGGGCATGCCATCACTTTTTTCCTGGTCCGGAGTTGGGTATTGTTACATCTTCCCATTCTCTTCACTCCCTCTTTCGATTTCGCATAAGTCCCTTCTTTGTCCTCAAATTCGTTTTCGTTTGAATGTTCTTTGCCATTCGTTCTGGATTTGGGGGGGTTATCAGTGTTGTGTGATATTTTATGTATCGAATCCTTCCTTTTTACACATTTTCTCACTCCGGCTTTGGGTGACATCACCATTTCCCCCCTTCAAAAAGTTTTGCCCACGCGGTTCTTCCAGGCCCGTTCTCCTTGCCTCCTTCCAATAAGTTTAAACGCACCGTTCACCACGCCGTTTCTGCGCATATCCCCGAGTTGGGGTCTTTTCCCCAGGTCGATCTGACCCGGCCCTTTCCATCCTCCAACCCCCTGATTTCTCCCAGGACGTTCTCCGAAAGCTGAACGGGAACTTTTTTCCTGACGGTCCCAACATCTTTCCAGTGTGCGCTCCCCCCCAGCATTTTGCCCTACCGGAAAAGGGCCCTCACGTGGTGTTAGGTCTTCACCCTGCTCTCGGGTTCTTGTCTCGGGATGTCCTTCGTACCTCCTACTATCGTTTATTCAAAGGACTGCCGATGAGTCTCACACCCTTAAAACCTTTCTCACCCCCTCTGGTATTCCGCTTGTTTCCTTCCCTTCCGACTTTCTTCATTCCCTTATCATTGAAGTTTCGGCTCCTCCACCTTGACGTGCTTTCATCCTCCCGCCGGCAATCTTTACGCCGCCCATTTTACTTAAAATCTTTTCCCCCCCCCTCCCTGATGGACGGATCTAATACTTCCTTTTTCAACATATGCCTCGGCGGAAGTTTGAAGTGCCTCTTCCCTTTTTCAGGACCTTCCCTTCCTAAATTACGTTACCTTTTCAACCTCATCTTAACGTGTAGATTGCAAGTACCCCCTTTAGCGGAAATCTGACCTTGAGCGGCCTCCTTCCTTTTCCCTCGTTCGTCGACCTCGTTGCGGTCGGAGTCAATCCACCCCCCCAATAAGTGTGAGGCGGAATCTTCCTAAGCCATTTTTCTGCCGACCACACACCTTTAAGGTTCCCTCGTTTTACTCCTACCTAAGCGGAACCCCGGGGTGTACTGTCCCGGGCGTCAAATTCGCGTGACCCGAATGGGAAAGGTAAACTTTTTTATTCGAATTCTCATCTGACCTACCCCACGTTCACCCAGGATCCTGTTTGTTACTCTCTGGAGTCCAGCTGCAATCTAACACCGTGCTGCGGGAACCTTCCCAACATTCAATTGTTGATTTTTTCCCACCTTTCCCTTCCAGAGGCTTCTGCGGAGTGGTGTATTTAACCCCGTTCCTCCAGAATGTCTCACATCGGCTTACCCCCCCTTATTCTCAGGTTACAAGGTTCGCAGAATCACGGTTCTTAGTTTTTGACTCAACCTTGGAATACCTCCTCTCCTCCGTTTTTGTGAGAACTTCGTTGGATTGTCGGACCGTGTTTGTTTTTTTTTTTTTTCTGCTGTGATGGCGGTGGAACATGAGATAGGTTTTCCAACCTCTCCTTTTCTGGTCGTGCTAAGTTTGAAGACCCCGTTTTGCAACGCGCCTTTCCCTCCCGGTGGTAAAGGATGTTGAAGTATGAAACCCAAGCCCCCCTTTGTCTGTGATTTCCCTCCGCACTGAGATTCAGATTGCCGCTTGGGGGTTCCTGTCCCTCCTTGGACCGTCCTTCCTTTTTCCTGGATATACGCCGGAATTCGCCAAGTGACCTTACCCTTCCGTCCTCCTCGGCTTCATGAAGGCGCGAAAACTCCCCCGGATAGCTCCCCCGCCCTGAATGTCACTTCATTGCCGGAAAGCGGTGTCTGTTACCATCCCCCCTTTGTTCTCCCCGTGGTAGGCGCTGCTAACTACCTCTTCTTTTGATTTTCCTCAAAGAACACGCATCTTCCGACGCAACCCCCTCGTAATATCCCTCCATTTTCCCCCTCCGCTAAGGTGCCCGTTCGCGCCCGTGATGGGTTCCTCCCTTCCCGTCCTGGATGCTTTTTTCAAAAGTTATTATTCCTTTCCGGACAAGTGTCTTCGTCCTCGTCAAAACTTCCTTGGACCTTTTTTCCCCAAGCTCTTCATTCTCGACTCCTTCCATCGCGTTTAAGGAAGTAGTAAATCTATCTTTTCTCGTAAGCTTGCCCTCGGGCCTTCAAGTCCATCGTCACTTAGTGCCATGACCTTCATTTCTAGAATAACACTTCCTCCCAGATGTTTTAGAAGTCTGTTACTCATTAGTGTTCGTGGCGTCCTGTTGTTCTGCGCTCTCTACAACAACGAGGTCCAAGAACCTTTTAGCTTTTCAACTCATAAGCCCGTGCTCCCTTTCACGGCCTCACTCTGGAGTAGCACCACATTGGTCCTTTTGTCCATCCCTCCATCACTGAACAAGGCATTAATGGCTTCATCGTAGGCTTTCTCTGTTCTTTTCTTTGACGGACGGCAGCGGGCGCTGTTCTTTCTTTCTTTCTATGGTAGAGACATCAGGCGATTTCGCCGCTAGTAGTTCTTTCCGCTCTTGGAAAATGTTTCTGACATAATGCAAGTAGGAATCGGTCTGCTCCAGTTCCCTCCTCTTTTTTGGTTTGTCATTGGTTTAATGTGGCTCCCAACTTGGCACTGTCCCCTTTGAGTGGGTTTGTTCATATTTTCTCGCTGTATTGGAGGGCAGCTGAGGGACTTCATCCAATCCAAAAGCCGGGACAATGGAAACTTGATTCCTTGAGTCTCCTTCTTAAATCCCCTACGCCAAAAGTCATAGTAGACGTAGCTCATCGAAACCGTGGAGGCGATCCTCTTCCTTTCCCCTATTCCACAGAATGGAATAGCCCCGTCTCATTTCTTTTGTGCGATAGCCTTTAACCTTCGACACATAAAGTACTTTTTAATATCGAACCTTCGACACTGCGTGCGACTCGTTCTGCTGATTCTCAAGGTTTGAATGGCACCCAAATGCCGGTTTGGGCCTTTTTTTTTTATGATTATGTCCTTCTTGGGCCGCTGTTCCTGATGGTATTTGCCTTTTTACGCGCCCCTCCCCGAACCACACTCTCTTTCCATCCAGTTGTCTTTTTCCGTCCTACCTCTTTCAGATTCTGACGCTGGTGTTCTTCTCTTACTCTCTCACTAGTAGTCGTTAAGAGCAAATTTCCCCGCTCCTCTCTAACCGAAATGTTAGTCCCTCTTCGATAATGCCAGTTTAAACTTGCGTTTTCAACCAACTGGATTTTCGCTGACCCTCTCATTACCCCCTTAGGGAACCCAGCCTTCCGACTTCCTGTTTTGCTTTCTCTAGGCGGTTCTCATGCAAGCAGAAAGTGTTTGTGTGTTCCAAATTCCCATTTCGGGGGACGGCTTTACCGTCGGGCTGCGCATTCTGAGTCTGTGCTTGCTGTACTGGGTTTGAAGCTTTTTCCTGTTAATACCTCAACTAATGTAGGGAACCCTTTCCTACCTTTCACTTAGGACCTTGCTCTCCAGAACTCCCAAAAACGCGGCACCTTTTATCCAGTGGATAGGATGTCTGTCCTTCCCCTTCGTAGGTAATTAGCTGTTTCCCCCGACCACCTCCTCGCTGTTTTGCAACTTTGTGTGTTGAGACTCTTCTCAACTATAAGTCGGCGGATACGCATCTTCGATTCGCCGCATTGCATGACGGTGACTTTTTGTTTGCCTCACTCTCCACACCCAAGCCTCCAACCCGTCGTGTCACCTTGTCGTGCGTCACCCATCACCCCTTACCGCCATCTTCGATTCAATTTCTACTTCACAATCTCCCCACCCCCTTTCCTTCGTTTTTGACACTCTTCCTGTCCTCCACTTTCCTTGAGTCTTTCGGTTGCACGCAGGAAAAGATGTCCGTTTGAATTTGACGTCGACAAACTATCCCTTCTCTCGACCCTCTCTCAAGTCCGGATTCAGTTCCTTTTGCCCACACCCCCGTGAGTGACGGACGCGCGGTTTACTTGTACTGAGCGGCCCCGTCCTCCCCCTGCACGCATTTTTTATCCTCCAACACCGGCTTTCCCCCTGCTTCAAACTTCGTCTTCCGATACTGTGATTATTATCCTCCCCCGGTCAAACACCCCAGCCCTCTACAGAGCTTTTCCCGCGTTTCCCGCAAGTACCCGACGTTGTTTTTATAATACCGTATAAGTTCCAATTCTAACTTCCCCCTCTTGGATTAGGGATTCGGGCTGAAGACCGGTGGGTAGTTTCTCCTAAACAGTTCCCACTTCCAACGGCTTCCTCGCAAGGCGTCAATACTTCTTTGTTTGCCTCTTTTGCTCGAATCATTGTGGCTAGCGCGGCCCCAACTCGAATCTCAACCCTGATATATGACCCCCCCCCTTCAGAAGGGCCACGGTTCCCATTCTTCCGCTCTTTTTCAATTCCGCGGGCTAGGTCCACTTACATCCCAGGTGCTTGCCTTGAACCGGTTCAACATTTTGTGCGTTCACTGGCGACGATTCCCTTGGTATCAATTTTCTCTTCCCGCTGCTCCCGATGCCTTACTTCTCTCTTTTTTGAGAGAGCCCAATACCTTGGTGACGCACGGCCTTGAAGTCCGCCCTCCCCCACTTGAGCGGTCAACGGGAGGAACACAAGTGTTACCCTTTTTTCCTATGGCACTTTGTGTTGGGCCCTTTGGAGCTCGAGCCGCAGGATTTCCAACAGTGCTTCATATAAGTTTTTGGTCCACGTAGTCAGTTTTTATCGGTCTGTACTTCTTGGCACGAGGGAAGCGGCGGTTTATTGTCCGCCGTCTCCTTGACCACCTTATTTCGAGCCCATCTGCCGCCATTCTTCTTTGAAAGTCCTTTTAGGGTGGACAGCTCGGTTGTCTTAACGGGCCATTGGCGATGCCTACCCCTCTAGCCTTCCCGCTAATTTCAACCTTATTCTTCCTCTATAGTAGGAGAACAACAAACCCCCCCGTTTTTTTTTTTCCCGCTCAATTTAGGCAGACTTTTCATCGTTGTATTTTGAACGGAGAGCACGTCATGGTCACGAAACTTGCTCCCAGGCGTTGAGGTCATGTACCTCCTTCTTGCGGGGAAATTCGTTGTTTGCCGCTCGTGCTCGATGTCTTTATGACTGCCTTCCGCTGGTGCGGCCTTGTACTCATGAGCTGACAATCCTGTTATTTATTATATAGGGAGAGAGAATTCCTTTTCTTTTTTTCGTCCTGCCTCAACACTGACCGTTTCACGGTCTGCCCCTCCCTTCCTCAAGTCCTCCTTTGGAGCAGGGCCATGTCGCCCCTACGGGTGGTCTGCTCATTTTTCAGAGTGAAATTTTTCATAGCTGCGGCCTGTTTACGTCATCGCTTTGTTCCCTCTTTTTGTTTGACTCGTTCCCCACAGTTTGCGTTTCAATTGGAGCGGCGTCCGTTGAACAGTATTCGCTGCATGCCCTTCGTTAGGCCTTCTTCCTATGCTTCTCGGACGGTCAAAATTGAAGGTACAGAATTTGTTTGCCATTGACTTTCACATTTTTAGGCCCCTCCCTCTGTTTTTAGGTTCGCCCCATCCGTGAGGATCGATGTTGGGCCATTGCCGTAGTCTTTGCACCTTTGTTCCCACTGGTAAACGATTCTTTCTTTACTTTATTTCCCGGTATTCCTTGCCGATTTGTCCCATCTTTTTCCCCCCATGTCCAGCCGAACTCATCTACCATGTGCTTCGTCCCGCCAATAGGGCTCGGAAGCCGCGAGCACAGCGACACCCCCCCCACACCTTGTGTGATTTACCCAGTTTTTTCACGAATGTATTCCCGCTACCCGTTTTTTTTTTGGTTCTCTCGGGTCACCCAAATTGTTACACGGCTTAGTTGCATTACTTTCACTGAAAATCTTCCCTCCCCCCCCTGACCTCAGGAAGTCGGCTCCCTTTGGCTCTCTTCTGACCGAATTGATGGTATTCCCCCTAGGACCTTCGCCCTCCATGAAAGCTTCGGACTGGCTCAGAACCAGGTACGAAATGTCGTGGACTCAGTGTTCATGTCGCGAGAAAGCAAGCCCACTCAGCAACTACCGTCGGCCCCCTCTTTGCCGCCATGATCATCAACCTACCCAATATCCCCGCCCCTGCCTCACCTGCTTTCAGGAAGAGTGCGCGGAGCTCTTCAGTTCGAGATTGTTGACAGTTAATCCTTTCTTCTCTGTTCGGCATTCCCCTCTTGCCCAGTTTGAGACGGAACGGGGGCCGCAACCATGTTCCTTTCCCCGGCACCCATGTTCATATAGGATTCACTCGTTTCGATTTCTGTTACCGCTTCTTAGAAATTGTCGCGGGATATATGAGCTTTGAAGCTCTTACATATTTTGTTCGCAAATTGCAGCCCTTTTGGATGGCGGATTTTCAGTGCCAGTTTGCCCACTCCAGCGTCATGCTTCCACTCTAAGAAGTCACTAGGTGGTTTACGCAATTGTTGCCCCCAGTCAATGACACCTAAACCGCGGTACCCACTGGAGGTTGCACCCCGCTTTTCTCGCCTTTCCTTCCATCCCATTCACAGTCAAGTCCGGTGCCATAATATATACGTGCCTCATCCCCTTAATGCGGGCGGTCCAATTTCTCATGTTCTCCCTGACGGAAGCCAAAAGATCCCAGCTTTGCCCTTCCCTCCTCGAATTGAAAAGGACTTGCGTTCTGATTCTCTCCCTTGCAAAAAATTTTGCCTGTTGTGCCGCATCAAACTTTCTGCCGGACGGAAACATTTGACACCTCCCTGTCGGTGCGTTTCCCTTGCTCCCGTTACTGCCTTCCTCGTGTCTTCCTCATATACTCCGACGCCAACTTCCCCCGTCCACCCTCTTAGGTTCCCGTTAAACTTCACCACTTTCCTCTTGCCCTATCATACGACTTAGATCGCAAGCGGGTTTTCGTATCACTTTCGCAGAACCGCAGGCGCAATGCCCCTCCTCCCCCAGTATCTGGCAACCTTCCGCTTCTGGAAGCTCTCTCGTTGACAACAATCTTTCCCCCGGTTCATGAGTCGCGCCGGAATCTTGCCCCTTTTTACTGCGGCAACCGGACATCCATTGTGTACTAACCTCACCCCCTTACGATTAAGGCACCTGATACAACTCGCGTCCCTTTGACGCTCGTACTAGACGTTCCTGTTTTCCTATCTGTTGGTCGGACCCTTTTCCCAAGACAGTTTTTTTTCGGAATCTCCTTACCATTTTGTACCGGTTACCCCCCCCCCTCCCTTCGTCATTGTTCCCCCTCTTTTCTCTTCTCCGGGTTCGTCCTCGGGCGGCAAATCCGCTCTTCACCGGTAATTGCCCGGTCATGGTCTTCCTTCCTCCTACGTCTTTTCTCCGGACCACAGTATCCCAGGAAGCTGCACAGGGAGGTACATCTTTGGAAGTCCAGGCACTTTCATCAGAAACTCGGCGGGAACTCCATTCTCAATTGCTCCTCTCACACATCGGGACCCCCGTGAAATTCTTGCTTTTTCTGGACCGTGCTTTTCACAATAAATGCATTACGTGCACATTGATTTATCCCCCGTTATCTATTTCCCGGCCCCTCTTGGCTTGACCTCTGGTCAAATCAGGGATCCTCTTTCTCTCCTCCTTTTTGAGATTTATCCTCGTTGACAGGATCGACTGTTGCGAGATGTCCTTCTCACCTCTATATTTTGAATTTACCCCCCACGTTTCGGTAATTTTTCTTTGAGTCAAGCAACGCCTCTATTTTCTTTCCGTGGGTCCCCAGTATGTTGAGAGCAGGTCCCCCCAAGTCTAAACTTTGTTTGAATTAGTTTCTCCTTTAGACAGCTTTGCCGCTGGTTTCCCTTATATGTACATCCCCTTGACAAAGGCTCGTGAAGAATTGGTCGACCGCCTATCTCCTACACACCGTTGACTTTCCTGCCTTTGATGGCCGGCTTCGTAAGCCCGTTTCCTCTAGCCATGATTTTCAAAGAATTTGTTTCCCCGTCCTGGTGGCACGGAAGCTTTTTGGCGCTTTCTCTCCGAAGACGGTACATATATGAGTTTGGTTTGTATAGTCCAATAAGCTTTTCGACTACCCATGTAATGATCAGTTCTTCCCACCTCTCAGGTGCGTTTTTTTACCTGGTGTCCCGGAAGATTTGTATTATGATGTTGACCAGTCCACCGATGGTGGCAGTGCACGACCGTCCGCGTTCAACTTCCTCTTCTATATTGTTTTCACCTCTACTGAATTATCTCTCTGTCTCTGCATGGAGTAGTGGTTATCTTGTGCTTCTTAAATTGCCTTTGGATGCCCCCTTCCATCGTGTGAGTTATCTCGCTGTGACTCCATGATACTTTCCATGAGCTTTGAAGTGAGACGCTGAATACCTTAGTCCATTTCGGTGTGTCTCCTCATCGTGTTCCATCATGTGGACTTGTTCCGTACGATCTAACACGAGGTCCCCATGCCGGTCCCCTTCCACAACTCCGAAACACCGCCCGATTCCCTTCAGTTTCCATCAGCATTGGCGGCCGCCACCACCTTCCTCTTTTTGCCCCCCCTTAGCCGCAGGCAAAAAATGTCATTACCGTCCGTTTTCACCTTTCATTTATTTACGGCCTGTGCCATTTTGGACCCTAGGTGCTCTATTATGTATTGGTATCATTTCGTCAAGTTCACCATTCTCCTGTCCCCCCCCGCCTTGTCCCGGATGACGGGATGTTTTTTCACCGTTGCTTTTTTGCAAAAGTCTTCGTACCGCAATTCTAGAATCGGTCAATCCCTTTTGGGTTGGCATGTTCTTCATGGCGGTTCCCCCCTTCTTTCCCCACTTTCGTCGGACTGTGATTTAGAGTATAGATGGGATGTGTTCCGGGCAAGGTCTGAACCCGCAAAATAGTGTCCGTGCAATGGCAAACCCGATCTGGCATATTTCTAAACTCTACCTTTTAAGCCACCTACTAGCCCTATCCGTTCCGTTTCCCCGCTGGAGTTCCGCCTCGAGAATGTTGCGATTTCCATCATGCAAAATATAAAACACGTTTCCGCCCCAATTTGCACTCACATAAACCTTCATTGTTCTTGTCCAGTTCGACTCATGCTTGCGTCGTTTCTGAATGTAACGCAGTGACTGGCAGGCAGGGCCTGGTGATATTGTTGTGTTCTATTTATCAGCGTTTCGTTTTTAGTCTTTGGAGGACTAATGATGACAGAAGACATCCATCGCTTCAACCATGCATTTTTTCTGTCAAGTTTCCCCCCCCCCCCCCCCCACCGCCCGGTGCTTTCATGGATTTTGCGCTTTGTACTCAGGGTTGTGAAGCAAGTCGGTTTTACCTTGGCTTTTTTTCTCTCTATTGGAGGACGGTTTTTCCCCTTCTTGACCCTGCCTATATCATGCAGTAAAAGCCGTGTGTGGTACTCACCAATGTTTGTTTCTCAGTACGGTGATACCAAGCAATGCTTAGTTTTGGTTTGAACCTTTTTTCGCATGCAGTCAATGGCGGCTCCTTTCACTCCTACATTGTGGGGTTTGTTGTCAACCCTGTTCGAGAGTTACTCGCTTTGCTTCCGTCGCTTTGCTTGCGCTTCCCCGCTGCCAATGATACCTTTCTGCGTGCTTCTCCTTGTGGTTGCCCGCCCCGTCTCCTTCGGGGCACAGGAATTGTCCCTATGTATTAGGTCTTTTTCCCGGACCTCCGTGTACATTGACTTCCTGCCAGAGTTCACGGTGAACAACAATCCATTTTTCATTGCTTCCGTCTCGGCTGCTTTCGTACGAAAACTCGGAATTCCTTCATTACCAAATTTCCTTTCGGCCGTTACACTTTTATTGAATGTTTCTTACCCGTTCGGAGGAAACAGCATCTGCTTGCACCCCTCACCCAAGGGCATAGATACTGTGTGACTGGTTCCACGTTTTTTGCCCCCATTTTACCCTGCCAAACCCGCAGTTTTTGCGTTTCACGGCGTTGACCCAACCCCAAGTCGCAGCTTATACACTGCTTCCGTCTCTCCTCCACAGTGATGCCGACCATCGGCCCTGTCCTACAATGCCCGGCAGGGCCTGACCGTGGACCCACCTTTCCAGTTTTGACGCGCGGTTTTCTTTTACGACCCCCCCCACTCATCAACGCCCCCATTCCGTATCGTACCTCATGAATACAGGAGTTTTCAGCTCATTCTGAGCAACCCACAACGCGAGTACGTCCCGACACGGCGGCGTATCACCCGTGAGGCACGCGACCTATTAGCACTTCACGCTTCTTTTTACTTCCTTTAACCCCTCTTCTCGCAACTCTCTTTTCAAAGTCACGATCTGCTGAACGGCAATCTCGTTCCCCCCTCAAGCTGCACACGATCCGGGCCTCACTTCGTGCGTGCCCTCATGTTTTTCCCTTTTATCCGCCCCTCACGAAACGGTTTCCGTCATTGGACTCGGTGTAATTCGGGAAGACGGGGGCTTCCCCCTCGCACGAATACGTCTGCAAAGTATGACACCTCCTGCAACCTATGCGTTTCAAATACTGTTCATTGTTGTACTCTTTAACAAGAAGGTCTTATCAGCGGCTTTCCCATCCCGCGCTTTTCTCAGTCCCCGCCGATATGAACAAAAAAGTCACGTACCGGTTCCATCTCTTAATTAATGAGGTCATAGGATCTTTCTTCCACCACACTTGCTTGCCCTTAAAAGGAAAAATTTTGTGTTGTTGTCTTTTTCGTTCTTGGTATTTCCTTTTCTCGCCGGGCTCCGATTATTTATTTATACTCAAATTCCGTTGTTGTTGTTTATTCGAGCAACTGACTATGAGCAGAGACCGACTGTTCCAATACACATTTTACGCGTCCCGAACCGGGTGCCCTCAGCTTGACAGAGGGCATCATGGATGTTTTTTCCAGCATTTAGTTTTTTGGCATTCCAACTGAGGAAGAATAACCGTTTTTCCGTAGAGTTGCTCATATCTGCATTTTATTTCTTAATGAAGGAGGGCAGGCCGCTGGTGCCTACATTTTTTCCCTCTTCGAGAACCTCGGCCCCTTTCCGTATTGGACGCGTCTTTGGATGCGCCCCTTGGTCGGGTGTCATTGATATTGACCAAAGGGATGAATGTTTCTAGCCACCCCCCGTCTTTCCTCTAATTCCTTCAATACTTGTGCCCCCCCCTTATCTTTCAAGGGTATACTCGTCTTGATTACCAACAAAAAGCTCTCCCGGGCGATTTAGTGCTTTGGCTTGTAGGCTTGTTTTCGTTGTCTCTTGCGGCTTCTCGACTTGACCTACCCGTAGTGCGAGCTCTTGAAATTTACCAATTTCCGTTGCTTTTTTCATCGGGGCGCTCTGCTCCCCTATTTTTTTATGTCCGCCTCCTTCAGTACTTTTGTTAATTGCTATTGATGACGAACCTGTATTCCCTTCGTTGAGAGGGTCGATCTCTTTTTTTTTCTTTAGTTTTCCTTCTTGAATAAGCGAAATGTTCGGCCCACCTTCGCGTCACTCGTCGCTTCAATGTGTTTGATTGGTATGGCTACTTGGCTGCCGTTCATTGTAAGCGTTGCAATTGCATGCGTCTTTAATGGTCTTGTCTATTCGCCGTGTACCTAGTTTGTGTTGTTTTGTCCGTTTTCCATTGGCTTTGGGAAACCTCCCCCGTTTCTAACTAGGTATCCAGGCGCCCCACTCTAATATTTCCGTATGACGGCCAGTCAAAAAAGGGGTTACTATAACGAGAGGTTGGCCGCCCCCATCGACTTAATACTGCCAGGGTTTTTTATTATTGTGAGCCGACCCTACGTGCATGGCTCCTCGGGCGGTGCAGTCTTCACTTACCTTTTTCTACATTCACACCCCTTAGGGTCAGTGCCCGTTTCCCTAAAAAGAGTTTCGGCATTCACCTTTCCGAGGCCCCTCCGGTCCCCCCCCCCCCAGTACCAGCAGAATCAAATTTCTTTCCCGCAAGGTCCGTCCCGGAAGCTCATCCGCGAAAGAATTACACACACACACCTGTCTCGGAATTGATCGTTCCTCCGATTCTTTCCCCTTAGCTGGTCTGTTCCTCTCAGTTTTCGAAAAAGACATTACTTTCTAAATTCGTTTCTTCAATGAAAATTGCCCCGACCTCCCCAACGAACTGCCGTTCGCTGCTCCACTACCGACTTGTTTTACTTGCTTTCGTCTACCCATGTTACCAGAGCAGTCACCCTTAGTAAGAGGTTTCGTTGATGGCAAGAGACAACCTCGTCCTGTGGACCGAGACGTTGTCTCTTCGTAATGCCTTCCTCCTACCCGCCCCACCGAAAGCGGCCCAGATAGCGCGATTCACCCTAATAAAAAGACCCCCAGTCTGCATTGTCCCTTCAACGTATTCCCGTTTGGCGGCGCGAGTTGCTTTTTCGAAAGTTCCCCTTCTTCGGTTGCGTTGCGATGAATCATGCCACTTTTTTTAGCTTGAAAGGGTTTGGATAATATGCCCGTATCATTTTTTGGCTTCGCTGCTCTCTTTTTTTTCCGTACGTTGCTAGAGTCGAAATTACATGCCATTTGTAGAGGAGTGATCTCTTAGATGACGCTCTGTCCTATCTGGTTTTGCATTGCGCACTTCTGGATTGTGAGGTTTCGCTGCCCCGGTTCCCCACCTTAAAAGTCATGTTGGCCCCTCCCCGTCTCCAAAAGTTGGTTCGCCACCGTTCCAATTCCACAGCCACTGACAATGGATTTTCCCGCTTTCTACTTGCCTTTCTCAAAAAGTAAGAACTCGTTTCGGACGTTATATTTCGCAATCCTCGGTGCACATGCGTGGGGCCCCTTTGTCTTTCATACTTTTTTTTTTTTTTTTCCTCCGTACCGCGCCACAGTCTTGCTGCCAATCTTTTCCGTCATACATGGCAACCCTTTCCTCTTGACCCTTTTGAATGGTCTGCCTTTCTGCCGGAGGGCTATTGATAAGGCTCCCGTGTTGTTTGCCCGCTCCCCCCCCCCCCCAAGTTTTTTCTGCGCCACCATGAACCCCTGGGCGGTTTGCGGTCTTTTACCTCCCGGGCTTTTGCCATTTTATGTAAGCGAGGAACCCCCCAAGACACGCCCCCTCGGTTCACAAGCCTTAAAACTCTGGTCTTCTTTGTCTTAATTCTTTCCTATCACTGCTCTGCCCTTCATCAAGACCCCGTTACGATGGACTTGCCCAGATCTTACCAAGCCTGAATCGGCCACCCCCCTTCGATGCTGGATTCGACCCCCCCCTTGCGCGTGTACCAAATATTTCCATAGTGGCTGGATTGCGGGCGGATAGTGTCCCTTTCCCCCTTCCTTCCCCAAACCCCCAACACCTGGACCCCCATCCCCTGTGCACCCCGCATCATTGGGAAGTTACGACCAGATACCTTTGGTTGCGGAACGATGCACCTGAGTTCGAGGACCTTTCTCTCCCTAGTTTTCGTCGAACCGTTTCCTTCACCCACCCCCCATACCTGTCCTCGGCTTCATACTACGAACATTGTTTCACCCAACCACCTCCTAAGTGTTATTTTCATCGGAGCCTCGTTTTCCGTCGCTCCGGCCAATTCAGAGCGTACCTTGGCTTGTCCGGTGGATTGTTTTTCGAATTCCTCTGATCTTCTACCAAGTCACCGTACGCCGGACCGGTTATTTCCTCGGAAGTACCCGAGGAAATTGACTCTCACCCCCTTTGTGACCCCTTCCACTTCTTTTCTCCTAAAATCCTGTACCCCTTGCAATTCCGAGTAGGGTTCTTTGAGGAGTCTTCACACTAGCCCGGCAACGGGATGTTTTCCCCCAAGTGATCTTTCCTTCCTCTCGGCCGATACGTTCTTCCTGCACATCCGTGGCTCTCTCCTATTCCCCCCTTTTTGTTGAGAGATCTACCATGATTTTCCAGACACCTTCTTAGTGATTGCGAGATGGCAGGGGACTGATGATACCTTGTAAATAATGTGCCGGTATGCTGGCTCCTTTGCATCCTTTAGCCACGCCTCCCCTCCCGCTTTTCCTGTTCAGTCTAGGAGAGATTTTTTTACACACCAAGTTTGAAGGTGGCGTTTCCAGCCCCTATCGTGTGAGCCCGTCCCGCTGGTTATTCCACCCGATCGGCTGTTACCTGATTTCTGGTGCAGTTGACTTTTGCTATATCGCCGGACTTCCTCCCCCCCCACTCCCCGTTGACACCTCCTTTTTTCGTCCTGACGTACGCCCGTTATCTCATTCGTCTGGTAACCCTCACTTTGCCGGAGTAAGTGGTTTTGTGGAACCCTTCCTACCCTTTTTTTATTCCCCGTTCAGGTACTCGAAAAACTTCATTTTGTCTTTTCTCCTTCAATCCACTGCTCGACCTACAACTAGTAATAGACTTACAGTTCTTCCCGGCCTAGTTGAATCGTTTCGCCGGGTATCTGTGCCTTGTTGAATGAGGTCCCCCAAATGTTTCCCCTTTATTTGTCAGGTTTGCCCTCGATTAAGTCCCTACTTCAAAACTGCCGATGACTAGGTTTCATCTCTTTCATCTTTTTACATCGAGAAGGCGTTGTTGCCGACCCGGCCCTTAGTGAGCGCAGTTGCTGCTGCAAGTCCATCGTCTTTCTTTATCCCGTCTATTCAATCAAAAGGACTTTCTGCTTTTGGAAACCCCTTTACTCCCCCGAATTACGTGTGATGTTCCAACCTTTGCGTGTCAGTTCTGCCGTGATCTAGTATGTTCGCTCCTATCTGACATCCACTAACAGGGTGTATCTGTCCTTCCTACACTCCAGTGAGTCCCTCGTGGTTTCGAAGCATTTCTTGGCGTCGCACACAGTCGGCTGGTTGCCCTGCCCCTCCGTCACGTTATTTGATCCAAAGCTTGCTCGCGGACGTCTTATGCGGACCCCGCAGTCTCTTGCGCTGTCTATGTATCTTATTTACACTGTCCACCCTCCGGTTCCGATTGATGTTCCTATTTTTCGATTGTGTGTAAACTGTCTTTCCGTGCCCGCCTCAACGGGTTTCCACCTTTCCCACTCCCCTTCCCGTTTTTTTTCATGGGAAACTGTTCCCTGCCATTTGTCTCTTGGAGTTGATCTGGGAGGTAGATTCCGTCATCTTATGGATGTTTCCCTCCTTTTGAAAGACCCTCTCCCCTCCCATCTGAACTTTTAATGGCACCAAATTGGCTGCACTCCATCCCTCTCCGCCCCCTCATTTCCTAACCACTTCCTTATTACGCTGTTTTAAACTCTTTATTGAAGATGATTCTTTTCCGATCGACTTAAATATTACACACCGCCTTTCTCCCTTGATTTTATTGCTCTTCCTCTAACTGAATGATTGCGCGTCCCACCACTCCACTCCCAATGGCTGAGACCGTTTACGCTGCTTACTCGCAGTTTGTCATTTTCACCAGAGGCTAGTTTTTTTTTTATGATTTTATGCGGAACGTATCTGTTTGTTGGTGCTGATTTTAGCGGTCTCTGCTCCTGTCGCCCAGTTCCTGATACCCTCTTTCCCCCCCCTGCATTTTCCGTATTGTAGCCTACAGCTCCTCTTTTTTCTGTCGGTTCTCTGTGATCCGATCCATTTTGACCGAGCCTCCCGGGCGGTTACCTCTTTTCTTTTTTGAGGACGGAGTTTTAATTTCAGTTTAGAACGCTCCGATATATTGTCCAGCCCCATCCGTGTAATGTACTGCTGTCACGCTCGTTATACCCTTGTTTTTTCTATTGGTTGGGGTTTGAGTCTTTTGTCTGTGAAGAAATGTCATATGCCCTGCCTGCAGGTTGTTGTTTTTTCCCTCTGGGCTTGTCCGTCTCGCGTCCTCTTTGCTTTGTCTTATGAAATTGATCCTTTCGTTGTAATCTGGTCTGGGTTGTCGCATACGGTGACACCGCAAATCTGTCCCTGTATCCGACCTTTCCAGTTAGTTCTCAGATATCCAGGTGCCACACCGTCGGATCGTCAAGCGGTACTCCTCAGTATTATGGACGCCCCCCCCCCGTTTTAGGTTTTCTTCGACTCGTGCCAGTACCAACTGTAAGCCAGAGGGCCTTCCGTTTTCTTTCTCAGCCTGCCATGTCTCCGTAGACGTCCCCCGGCTTCTCGCGTCCCCCCCCCTTCTCGCAGACGGGGTTCCTTGTTCCTTCAAGCCGCCCCAATGCGCTTCAAACGACACCTTTCTGTCACCAGTTGGCATCGAAACCATCCCCCATTCAACTTCACTATCCCCATTGATTCGTTCTCCCCCCCCCTTCTTCATGGTCCCCTTCATCGGCCCCTTTTTCATAACATCGTCTTGAGCCATCGCGGTGCACGGCCGTGGTAACCCGCGGTCAGTTTTCCCGCCGGAGACGTCTCCAACTACCCATCCAATACTACCCTCTCCCTTTCCTTAGTTTAGTTTTATTCTGCTCAACACAAAGCCGTTTTTTAGGAATCGCCAAGCGGCTTTCATAACAAATCGTGTCAACAGTGGACACCCGGTCACCTGTACTGCCGCCTTCTTTCACTTTCTGCTCCCCTCCTTTTGGTCCAGTTCCTGGCCGGGCCCCCCTTTAATCTGTCAAAAAAAGCTACCACTCCCCCATGTCGTTTCGGCGGTTCCCCCTTCCCGACACTGTCCAAGACGTCTTTTACTCTTATAAGCAACGGAAGAATTTTTTCACAGGCGTATTCTTTCATCGGCTGATCCTTGCTATACCCCCTTCAGCATTCCCCTGACCCCCTGCCACACCCATACTGTCCCCTTCTTCTGGGCTCTTTCTTTATCCTGCCAGAAGGTGCACGCGTCTCCCCTAACCGCCCCCTCTCTCACGTCGACGTAACTCCCTCTTCACAAACGTCCCGGGGTCCCCCCGGTCATTTTCTTCCTCTCTTTTTAATTCCGCGATCCAGTATTGATCCCCATCCCCAGTGTCCTTTCCCCAAAAACGGGCAACACTCGTGTGGTCCCGGTTGGCGCTTGCGCCCTTTTTCTGGCAATTCTCGCGTATTTTCTCTTTCTCTTCGTTGTTTTTATGATCTCTTCCCCCCCCCCTTGGTGAATTTCAGGCAGCGAGACCTGTCCCATACCCCCTGGGGACGGGGCCGCCCCCCAGGGAGACACGCTTTTTTTTTACTGTTTCCCCAGGATGTCTCTGGGTGGGAAGCCCCCTGGACTAGAGCCGAGGATTCCAAACCCTGATTCCTCCCTTACGTGTCCCGTGAGTTTTGTTCCTATCTCCTGCCGAGACGCTTCTGGGGGCCGCCTTTCGACCCTTTCCAATTGATTCGCGCCAGAGGACCGCCCTCCTTTCCATTATTTTGCCGTAGTTGTGTTCTTTTCCCTTCCCTAGGAACGGGATGCTGGGTAGACTCCCCCCCTTCAGACTTTTTTGCACCCAAATTCCGGTTCCCCCCAATACTGGACCCTTCTCCCCGTGCGTATACCGTTCTAAAAAAACAAAAATTCTTTCTTCTTTAGTTCCGAGGTCGCTGATTGCGCGTTTAGCTGTTGCCCCCTTCTTTTCCTGCCGAATGGACCCTCAAGTAGTGCATCCTGCTTTGACCGGCCTGACTTTTTCCCCCTCACGCTTTTGTTCTTAAAATTTTTTTGGTGTGATCCCACTGTTATGACTCCTCCTTTGTCGTTCTCTTCTTTGATTTGCTACCGACCACTCTTCTTCCCTATTGAGATCTTGTCGATGAAGGGTATTCTTTTCTCCTTTCTTCCCCGCGCCGACAATGAAGAGGTTTCCCCCTTTTGCTCTTTCACTTGGTCCCCGGTACTATTGCTATTTCGTCCTTTTTGCGACTTAGTAAGCGTGAACTGCCTGCTGCTGGTTTAATGGGAGGTGGTATGTCTCTTGTCCCCTCCGGTTTGAGAGTCTCTTTGATAGTTCCCCCCTTTGTCTTTTTTAACTTCACCGTCTGTTACTTTCCTTTCTTCCAGTGCGCTCAACTCTACGACCGTCAGAAACCCACTGTCGGATTCTCAAGATTCGGTGGAGCCGCCGCGGACATTTGGTACTGGTGTAAAGGTAGATTTGTAGCGTCCTCATCATACCCCTTGACTCTCCGCGGGTTCAGAAGTGACTTCTTCCCACGGGAATTTGCTCCCCACTGGTAAGACTGAGGGTCGTATACCCAAGAGTTTGCGGACCCCTGTTAGCTTCAAATTCCCCTGCCCACCCCCTTTACCTCAGTTTACAGGCAGAGCCCTTCAGCGACTCTTTCCCCGGAGTCCTGGATCCCCTTCCCCGTAATAGAAAGTTCCCCACCAAAATGTTTCTGCATGATGACCCTCCTTTCTCCTCCCCTATCTCTACGACCTCGCGCGGTGTGGTGGTCTCTCTTCCGTTTCTCGAAATACCATTGGTTACTTGCTTTACTTCATCTAGTTAGTAGCTTTCCCTGACATTAGCCGTCACCCAACCCGTCATCTACTTCCCTCCCTTGAATCCTGGCTCGATTTTCCGACGGAATTTCTTCTCTTTCACGTAGGTAGTTCCCCCTTAGGCCTTTTCAGAGGTAAGGAAGAAATGAATGGTTAGAGCCCCCGTCTCGTCTCTTGTTCCCGCTCCTCGTGTCCCCCCCCATTCCACCCAGCACGAAGCGGCCCTCTAAGTGCCCGGCGACACCACAATCACACCCTATCACCGGCCCGCTTGCAATTCACCCCGGCTATTCATGCAGACGGTCTGAGCGATATCCTCTCCCTTTGTGAGTGGTTTGGTAATCAATGCAAATTTTTTGTATGTAACGGGAAAATTTTTTGATTCCACTTCCTTTTGCCCTAGTGCCCGCTAGAGGCTTTCCATCCTCTTTTCCGATTCTACGTCGTACTTGAACTTTTCCCTCTTCTTCTTTATGAATTTTTTTCTATCTTTTTCCATGTCCTCCCATTCTGAGTTCAGTCTGGGCAATCCCCATCTTTCATGGAATATATACCCATGTTTTCACTCTTGTGGGGTGTCAGCAATGTGGCTCCCCTGTCCCCCCCTTTTACACAGCCCCACTGGATTTTACCCCGCTTTTATCCCTGCGGGTCCTTCAACGTCACACTCGCCCTCTTGTGCCTCCTAGTATAAGGCGCCATTCCTTGCCCGGACAAGTTCCCTCCTCTAACTACTTCCCAGCTCAATCTCCAATGTCTCGTCAGATCCCAGGAATTCCTCCTCACCCATCTCACTGACGCTGCCTTGTTATTGTACTGCGTACGGTCAACAGGGTGACCTTTTGTCTCCGCCTTTGTCTTTTCAAGGAACAGTGTGAACCCTGTCGGTGTGTTTTTTTTATAGGATTTTTTGACCGTCTCCTTTGATTTGACCCTTGTTTTTCCCGTCTTTACTCTGATCTCCTCCCTTCCCCCCCCTTGCAGAGGCCCCACCTTAAACTCGAACCCTCTGTAGCTTGGTTCCCCCTTACGATTTCTTCCCCTATCTTTAATTCTACGGATCCCTCAATCTGTTCTGGACTTTTTGTCGGCAACGCCCGGTTTCCCTCTTTTACCCGATTTTCTTGCCCCCTCCTCCCCTTTTCTCGAGTTTCCGGCTCCTGTTTTTTAAAATATGTCCTCCCCGTCTGAGTTTTGCCTCGTATCCTCCGGCACGTGTCCTTTTGCCTTCCATACCTACAATTTCACGTTCCCACCTCACTGGCAGCTCCCGGCAACCCAGACCCACGGGAGCGGAACATTCTCGCGCTTTTTCCCGACTTCGTCATTAATCGTGTTCGTCGTTCTTTTGCTTGTCCTCTTTGAGACCCCCTTTCTTTCGTCCTTCCCCTTCCTCTGCCCCGCCACAGTGTTCTGCGTGTTCCACCATAACGACCTTTGCACTCGTTTTACCCTCCCATCCTGTCTGGAGATCTCTTGCGTGCCCGACTTTCTTTCTTTTTCCTGGATGGTCAACTGGTAAACGGTGAGTGTACGGAGTTCGCCTTCGTCATCCCCCCGTATTTCCCCAGGACCCGTTAACCGGGATGGACATCGTTTTTAAGTTCTTACTCTGTAATTCACCCTCTTTTTTCCCCCCAATTCAATTGGTTGATACCTGTCTTTCTCCCTCTGACACCGGAATTCCCCCTGGAGTTAGGCGGAGAGTGTCTTTTCCCCCTTATCAGGACTTCCCCGTCACCGTTCTTTAATTACAGTTACCCCCCGGCCCCGCCTCCTTCACGTTGTTTCTGTCCCCCAGCAAGGGATTCTTCTTTTCCTCTAATCCGTGGTTATAATAATCCCTGATTCCCCCCCCCGTATTTACCCCTCATTTCTTTTATCTGGCGTGGTCCCCTTCGCTTAACTTCTAACATTTTCCTGTGCCGGCATTTGCAATCAAGTGTCAGACTTTGGCTGCGCTCCGCCCACTTCCTTGCCCTTACTGGTTCCAGGATGTTGGATGTTTGCAGGATACAAGTCCCTTTCCGTTGCTTTCCCGCGAACGGTTTTCTCTCATATTGCGGGGCTTCCACAGCCATGTACACTGTGCCTTCTTTCGTGAATGGCCTGGTGGTCTCCCGAATTTAACTAATCCCCCCCCTTTCCCTTTCCATTGCCCCTTCCGCGTCTGCAATTGTGTCGGCGCGGCCCTTGAAATTTACGTTGGAGAGCGCCAGACACTGACTCTTTGTAAAGATTTCGTAAAGGGCCTTTTTTTTTTTGGGACTCGGCCGAACCTGTGGCTAGTCTCTTCCGCCGACGCCCCCTCGCTGTGGGGCCCTTCCCCCAATCCTTTAAAAGCTCTAGAACCTCCCCCTACTCCGTGAACTTTCTCCCCATTTCCCCTCGTTCTGCACGAGCACCGTTTCCTTGTTGCCGTTTGATCTTCCCTGACTGTCCTTGTTTTACAAATTTCTCCCTTTTTCTATCCAAGTTGAAGGACGTACCATTTTGCTTCTTCGGAAACCTTTCCCCTCTTTTTCCAACCCCTGCCTTTGACTATCGACCTCCGCCTTTGGAAGGGTATTTGCCAGACGATTCTTCATTTTTACACGCCTGCGCTCTTTATTTTTACCTTCCCATAGTAATTTGTGTTGATGCTACGTAGTCACTCCAAGGTCCTCTCCCGGACAGTTTTCTAGTAAACACGTTTCATTCCCCCTCTTTTTCTACATTTTCCGTTTTGCAAATCTCTGCCTTTACTCTGTTCAGTAGATGACTTTTCCCGTTCCTACAGCGCACGTGTCACCTCCCTTTCCTCTTAAATCCAAGCCCTTTGCTTTTCCCCCCTTTCCGTGGACGCCCTTGCGTTCCCCCCTCGCTTGACCGTATTTCGCACTTCCCAATGAATCCCCTTACCGTACCGTTCACTTGGTCTATTCTGAGGACCGTGACTCTTCGCATTGCTCTTCGCGCTGTCCGTCATGTCGATCCCGATGCCCAAAACTCCTCCCCGAGGGTCACTTCCCGTTTGTAAATTTTTTTTGCCTGGTGAAGGCCCCCGTCTTCGTTTGTGCAACTAAAGTTCAATCCCGTTTTGGGTCATTTGAAACTTTTGGCTTGACACTTCTGCCCCTTTTGCATTTTTTCCCCGGGGTAGTGCCTTTATCCACGCGATTCGGTGCTCTGAGAAACCATCCCCCACCGGTTCATGGCACCCCCTATCTTACATGAGCATTCCCCATCCTCCCCCTCACAGTACACGGCCATGATCGTCCTCTTGACCCTTTCGTTCTCCCGAGAGTGTCTCTTATACTTGCCCTAGTTATAAAACCAGTTTTCATTGCCTTTTCATCAGTCAACCATCGCTCTTTTCATCTCGTCCTCAATCCGTGCGCCTTGCAAGCGGCCTGCTCTGCTTGTTTTGAATGGCCGCTGGATTTGATAGTTTTGGTCGGTGGATCTTTTAGCTGCCTTCTGGTCTTTGTCGTTGCTTTCGGTTATTTCTATCCCTCACACGCGACGACTTATACCTGTTTGCCTTCACTTAGTTCCTACCTCTTGATTCTGCGTGTCCTCCGCCTCGAACCAGTCGTTTTTCCTTTTGGAGCCAAAGGGGACCGCCGCTTACCTTCTTTTCCCTCTCTTGGCGCTCCTTTTGTACAACCACACCCTGATCGTCCCATAATTTTCCAAGCCGTTTTCCCCCCATACTGGAGAACCTTCTCGTCAAACCGAAAAGATCCTTTTTCTTTCTGCCTCCTTCAGCTCTCTTGCTAAATTGATTATACTGCAAAGCTGTTTTTATGTCAATTCGATCTTTGTTTGGATACTCGAGACCTCCCCCCCCTGTTCGTACATGTATACTCGTCTCTGGTGGGTCGCGTCTCGGACGGTCTATGCAACTCTGTCGGGGATATTTCCCTCAGTGTCCCTTCAAGGTCCGCCCAGAGTAAATGTTGACAACTCCACCGGCATTTACTCCCTTTACCGTCTTCTTGGCTGGCTCCTGTAGGTTCCTGGCCCTACCCCACTATGTTGGAGTCCCAAATTCTCGGTTCTGTCGAATAATTCATTGTTCTCCGTCTTTTCTGACCACTTTTTTTACTGGCTCCCCTTGAATGCCTCTCCGGTGACTGTCATGACTCATCTAAGATCCCCAACCTACTGCATATCAAAAACGTCGGCAACGGCGCTCGACCCTTTTCCCAGTAACCCTCAGTACGCCTAAGAATTCGCTGACCCCCTTGATATGTCCCGACTCCCTTTCCACCCAGCGGCTGTAATAGGAGGTGCCCTCCCGCAGTTCCCTTCGGTCAGTTTCTTCTTATCGTCTCCAAACAATGCACTTCGCTCGACTCTCTCAATCTTGGGCACCCCTTTTTTTCCCTCCTCGCCGCCTACAACCTTGACCATTTCGTTTACCTGGAGCACCGATCGGCCACCACGTTCACCGTCCCCCACTCTTCTGCTAGTCTCATGGCGCGCCATCCTTTCTGGTCAGTCGTTTACTTCCCTTCTCAACTTTCCACCGCAAATGCTTCCGATCGTTCCCCTCAAGGAAGACCTTCCTTTTTTTTTCTCTTCTCCGCCACCGTTTTAGCCTTTCCGTCTTATTTTTTGCCTCGGTTGTCCAGCCCC
>Ga0179593_1378850_pt1 | contig 23763 bp, 34 predicted proteins | sample CZODoug2_1_08_16_FD_185931 | JGI IMG/M metagenome (GOLD analysis project Ga0179593, IMG submission 185931) | Vadose zone soil fungal communities from Angelo Coast Range Reserve, California, USA - CZODoug2_1_08_16fungal (PacBio error correction) | ecosystem: Environmental > Terrestrial > Soil >... | reverse complement strand
GAATACTTCCTAATTGCGCTTCTTGGTTCGGGTAGGTTCCATTCTTACATCTATTTCTTCCGCAGTTGGGTTCACCTCCTTTTTTCTTTTCCCCTTTGGGTTCCGACAGACGCCGGGATCGGTGCCTTTTCCAGATAGGTAGGACGTATGCGTGTTTTTTTTTTTTTCTCCCCCCCCTTCTATTTTTTCTGTTTGGAGCGGGTTGCTTACTTTTTTTTTTCCCACTTTGTTTGGTCTGCTTTTCGCAAGTGTAAACTTTGCTTTTGTTTCTGGCTCCCCCTTTCCGTAAGCTGAGGGTTTTTTCGTTGCCGTGCGTCTCTCCCTTTTTCCCGCGAAGTTGTTTTTTGCTGACGTGGCCTTTTGTTTTTGCCAAATCACAGCCGGTTCCCTAGTTTCCAATCCCCGAGCGCTTTCTGTTGTCCAAGGTTTTGGTCTTTTTCCTGGTCTGCCCCCCCCGACGGAGAAACACGCCCTAGAACCCTTCATTTTAAATGGATCTATACTTTATGTTCCGCCTCTCACATTTCTTTTGCCCTTCGGTGCTATTTCCCCAATTCCTTTTCTTTTTCTTTTTTTGTTTCTTTTTGTAGAAGAGTATTTTTGTGCTTCGTTTCCCTCTTTTCCGGGGTGCCTTGCTTTTGGCATCGCCCTGTTTTTGTCGTTTCAATTACTATTGTGATTTCTGTTGGTTTTTTCCCCCCCCGCTTCCCCCCCCCCTATTTCGCGTGGTTGGTTATCCCCCTCCTTGTACACAAGGCCCCCTACGGATTACTCGTCTGGTCTTGGCCGGTTTTTTTGCACGCTGCCCCCCACCCCCTTTTGCCCACCCGGTCCCTAGTTCTTTCCCACCCCCCCACATTTCCCATGCCAGGTAGCTCCTCGTTTTCCTACTTTACCGCACCCCTCTTGGATTTTATTTTTTTTTTATTCTCTTGCTGGTGCTGTTTGGACTTAGTTTGTCTTTCGTAACCCATATCACAGGCTTTTCAATAGCTCCAGGCGTTTGCCATTCGTGGTCACGCCAACACCCCAAGAGATTTAGCTCCTTCTGTTTTTCAACACCTGTTGTTGTTTCTTTGGGACGGGTTTTTCTTCCCCCCCTTTTTTTTTTATTTTTTGTTTGTATGGCCCCTTTTTTTCATCGATGACGTTTCGCGTCCGTGTGGAATCTTAGTATCATAAAATGGCGTCTCTTCCCCGTCATGCTTTGATTTTTCAGTTGAGTCTTGTCGGTCTAGTGGGGTTTGAGTTCCTCTAGGGGATGTGGCATTTTTTTTTCGTTCTCAGTAGGAGGTACGGCATGTGACGGACTTTCTTCTTTTCCGGCGTGGTGCGTCGAATGTTTTCCCTCCCTACTTCCCTGGTATGAGTTGATTTTTTTTGTGCCAATTGTCGGTTTGTATGGGCCTGGGTGGTGTGCGATGTTGATCTGCCCGGATACCGGTTTTCCCCACCCATCCCCCCCCCCTTTTTTTTGAGATTCCCGATCTGCCATGAACCACCTTCCGTCCTTGCTTGAGTTTTTCCTCTCTATGTTCGTCTCTGTTCGCCTTTCGGTCATATCGTTTTTTCCTTTGTTTGTTTCCCCATGGTGTAATCATGTACCCCCCGATGATTTTCATCCGGGCGTGATAGTTTTTTTGTAATAGGCTTATCACCGTGACAGCGCGGCCCCTGTTTAGTTTTTCCCCCCCCCCTCCCGAAATTTCTTTTTTCAACCTCTTTTTTTTTTCCAGTAGATAGAACCCGAATATCCCCACCAACTGTTTGTGACGCTTCCCCGTGCGTGGGTCCGAGTTTTTTTTTAGTACCCCCCTTGGCATGGTCCTTTTTTTAGACCTGGCTGCTTGTGCTACATGACTAACGATGGCTCTCGATTCTTTGTATTTTTTCAGACCACCATTTCACATCGATTGAAAGAGGAAGTGTTTGCATTTAAAATGAGTGGTGGGGCCCATCCTTTTTCCTGACAGAGGAGGGCCGCTTTTCGCCGCTATTGCCCGGTTTTGTGTTCTTTTCCCTCTTCCGCCTTGTTTCTTTTTGCGTTTGAGCTTTCCCAGGTTTCCTCTGTTCGTGAAAATGCCCCCTTGCTGATGGGTTGACGATTTTTCCTCCTCCTCGCCTTTTCTCTCCTCACCGAACCTGGATGTGCCTCACAAACCTTCTGGTCTAACCCTCTACTTTTTATCGGTTTTTCGAGTCGAGCAGAGGTTGGTTGCAGCGTATCCCCCCGAGAGATAGTTTTGCTTGCTCCCCCGTCCCCCTTGTCCTTTAAATCCTTTGTCCCTGATTTCATGTTCCATGGATGTGCCCCATAAGAAGTGTGAAGTCCCAGATTGCGTGTAGCCTCGATTAGGGTAAGACGGTTTTTGAATTTTCTTTTTTCCTTTGAATACGTAGTTTATATCTTGTTTAGGTTCCTTCCTCAATGTTGTTGTTTCTTCAAATAAGGTGGGTTCCGGGGCTCTCTCTTGGGCCCAAGCTGACGACATCCCCCCCCCCCACTGGGTCCGTCCCTGGTTTTTGACGAGATGAAGCTGTTTCGTTTCCCCTCTTTACTAATCCATTTTGCCGGTTGTTTTTTTTTCATGATATTTTTTGCTCTTCTAACTCCACCGTCACTTCCCGGTAACCCCCCCGATAGACTGTTTTAGGTCTTTTTTTTGGTTTTATTTTTTGACTTTCCACTTCCTTGTTTTCCCCATTGAATGTCCTCCCCTTGGTTTTATTTTCCCCCCCTCTTTTATGTGTTGTTCCCCCTTAATTTGTTCTCCCCCTTTCTCGTTTTACGTAGATATTGATCCACCCCTGCGGACGGTTTTTTCTTTTTTGATTGTGTTTACCTCCTCGTCAATCAAGAAGTTTTATTCATTGGACATTTCCCTGATAGGCCGGTTCCCTGGCCGTCTCCCTTAGATGCGACCGGTAATTTACCCCCAAGCCTACTTGTTTGTTAGATTACACTTTCTTCAGTCTTGGCGGGTGTGTTTCTGAATTACTTCCAGTCCTGAGAGGAGGTTGGTTTTTTTTTTACCCCCTCGCCTTGCCCGTATGGCTCTCTTTGTACACCCTTCCGGAGCTGTGTTCTTATACCGCCCGGGTGATTTCTCCCTTTGATAAATTGTTGACCATCCTCGTTGGCGGGTAGCCTCCTGTGTTTATAATTCACATATTGTGGATTTGGCCCGGAAACCACGGCGCAAATCTTTTTTTAACACCCCCCTTTTAGTCCCTTGCCTTAGGTGTAGGTGAAGGGTAGGACGTGATGGATTTTCAGTGTCTTTTACCTCTTATTACCACCCTGCCCTATTCTTTCCCTCCCCCCCTTGCCCCCACCTCCAGTCTCAGTCCACACCACCCCGAGTGACCTCCCCACTCCCCTTGATTTGCAGGTCATCCCTTCGTTTCTGATTTCTTTCGGGGGGGGTTGGGGGTGGGTGGGGTTTTTTTGGGTGGGGGGTGGGGGGGGGGTAGGGGTTGCCCCACCCACCCCCCCGTTCCACTCCCCCCCGTCCTCCCCGTACACCCCTATCACCCCACCCTTCCCACCTCAAATTCCCCCCCTCCCGATCTCCCCGTGTGCTGGGCCTAGCCACCTTTCAATCTCTACCGGGGGGGGGTGTTGGTGGTTGGGTGGGTTCCCTTGGTTGCACCCCGTGGGGGACCGCCCACACCCCACCCCCCCCCCCCGCACCCACTCTCACTCCCCCTTTCCCTCGTTTACCCCACACACCCCAACTTCCCCCCCCCTTCACCCCCACAACCCTCACCGGGTTTGGGTTGTTGGTTGGGGGGGGGGTGGGGCCCCACCAAACCCCAGTTGTTGTTTCCCCAAAACATCCATTCCCTGGCCAGAGTGGGGGGGTGGGGGGGGACTTTTGTGGTCCACCCACCCACCCCCCACCCCCACCACCCCCCCCCCCTCAGGGATTGGTGGAGTGTGTTTGGGTGGTGTTTTGGGGGTCGGTTTGGCTTTGTGGTTTGGGTTGGGGATTTATTGCCCGGCTTTTTTGTTCAACCCCCCCCCCCCCACCCCCAAAACCCCCTAGATCCACCATGGCCAAACCGCAAAACCAAACCCCACCCCCACCCCCCCCCCCCCCCACCCCCCCACCGCCCCCCCCCCCCCCCCCCCTCCCCAATGCCACCCCTTGGGGGGGGGGTTTGGGGTGGTTGTGTTGTCGTTGAGGTCGGAGGGTTGGTTGAACCCCAGAACCAAAGTAACAAAACCCCAACACAAGTTGGTACGTGCTGGGTAGGCTGTTTGTGGGGATTCGGTGCTGGGCCAAACAACCGAACCCCCCTTGTCCAAGTGAGGGGTGCCCCCACAAGGAGTACCGCTGGTGGTTCCCCAAAAAAACAAAAAACAAACCCCCAACACACCCCAACCCCCGTCCCAAAAAGACCCGGGGTGACAGGGGGATTGACCTAACAGGGGGGTGGCACGGACTGTGCCGTGGGGGTAGAGGCCCCGTCCCTTTTTTTTTGTGTTGCCTGGGTTGGGTGGGGTTGTGTGGGCCCGGGGGTGGGACAGGGCCCACGCGCCCATATTCTTATTTGTTTGCAACCCAAGGCCAAACGCGGGGGGCGTCCAAACAACGCAGCGGCGGCCGGTCTGACCTCCCCGCAAAAAACTCCCAAGGTTTTGGCCCCCCCCCAACCGGTGGGGGGCTACCCCCACCACAAAACAACACGGGTTGGTGGGGGGGGACCGGGGGGGGGGGGGGGGGGGGTTGGTGGGTCGGTGGTGTGGGGGGGGGGGGGGGGTTGTGGTGGGGGTTTTGGTTGTTGGGGTGGGGGGTGTGGTTGGGGTGGGGGTTTGGTGGCCAACCCCCCCACCCAGGGGGGGTTTTCCCCCTCACCCCGGTTTTTGTTTGTGGGGTGGGTTTGGGGGCGGGTGGGTGGGGTGGGGTTTTGGGGGGGGTGTGTGGGTGTTGGGGGGTTGGGGGGGTGGGGGTCCCCCCCCCCCCCCCCCCCCCCCCCCCCCCCCCCCCCCCCCCCCCCCCCCCCCCCCCCCCCCCCCCCCTGTGGTTTTGTTTTTTGTCTGGGGGGGGTCCCCCCCCCCCCCTCAACTTTTATGACCCTCCAAGGCCCCTACCAGCCTCACCCCAAACCCAGACCCGTGTGGTGGGTTGGTGGGGGGTTGGGGTGGGGGTTTTTCGCGGGGTTCGGTCTGGGGGGGGCGTTTTTGTTGTTATTGGCCCACCTGTGTTAGGTCAACCCGGTAGGGGGGACCGTGGTGTGCAGGGGGAGGTGGTGGGGGGGGAACTTCAACACGTTCATGTGGGCGAAATTGGATACTTTCTTCCCCCCCACCGCAAACACCTTGTGCCCCCCCAGGGTCGGGGGACCCCCCACAGAGTGGGGACACCCTTGGGTTTTGTTGTGTTTGAAGGGTGGTTTTGGGGGGTGTGGGGATCCATTGTGGGGGACGTTCAGGGCCTATGTATTGGGGGGGGGGGGGGGTTTTTGCGGTTTGTGTTTTTCCTAGTCGAACGGGGGATGATGTTTGTAAGGGGGGGTTGTGGGTGCACAAAACCCCAAAAAAAACCCACTCTACCCAAAACTCTAGGTTAGGAGGGGGTAGGTATGAAAAAAAGCGGGCCCCGGTGTCCACGTGGACGGAGCGGGGCAGGCGAGATGGTGCCAGGGGGGGTGGGGCACACCAACCAAAACAGGAAACCCCACACAAAAACCCCAAAACCCACAACAACCACCAACCCAAAAAACAGTGAACCCCCAGCCCAGCCCCGAATCCCAGCAAAAAAAGCCCCAGAGTGAGAAACCAAAAAACCCCAAAACAACACAAGTAATGAAACGGGCTGGGGGGGGGTGGGAAACATTCCCGAAAGTGGGGGTGGGGGGTAAAAAAACGAAAACCCAAAATCAAAAACAACCCAACGCAAAAAAAACCAAAACAAAAACCAAACAAAAATAAACAACCAAAAACAACACCACCCCCCGGGGGGGGGGGGGTGGGGCAAAAAACCACAACCCCCCCCCCCCTTTGTGGTGCAGTCACCCCAAGCTTTGTTTGACCAACAACAAACCCCACATTTCCACCACCCAACATGAAGCACCCCCCCCCCCACCCCCCCCCCACCACTGGTTGTTTGTTTTGTTGTACGCATGTGGGGTTGGTGGGGTTGGGGGGGTTGGGGGGGGGATTTTGTATTCCACCCTTTCTTGGGTTTGGGCCCCTTCTCTTCGGTCACCCCCCCACCTTGGGTGTGGCTCTGTCTCCCCCCCCCACCCCAATGTCCCGCTCCACCCCCCCCACTCACCAGTTTCCGGTTTTGGTGTCTGGGTGCCCCTTACCCCGAGGAACACCTTTTCCCCCAATAACAAGAACAAAAAAAAAATGAGCTGAGGGTGCTGGGTGGTGTGGTGTTTGGTCGCCGTGGGTCCCCCATGGGTGGGGGTCGGAGGGGGCTTTTTCGGGGGATGGGGGGGGAGGGGGGTGATTGTTCTATGGTATACAATAATAAGTGAAACAAACTAAAACCAACACACCCCGGGGGGGGGGCGGAGGGGGGTCGGTGGAGGGGGATGTGGGGGGTGGTCCCGAAACTAACCAAAACCAAACCAATGTCCGCCAAGGGGTGCCACCCCCCACCAAAAAAAAAAATAAAAAACACCCCCACACAAACCAAAACAATACACCCCCCGCCACTGGGGGGGGGGCCAAAACCAAAAAAAAGAAAAAAAAAAAAACAAACCCACCAACCAAAAAGAAACACAACACAAAATATAACACACACAATACAACAAAAAAAAAACAAAACAAAAACAACCGGGGGGGGGGGGGAGGGGGGGGGAAAACAACAAAACCCCACCAAACACACCAAAAAAAACAAACAGAGCCCCCAAACACAACAACCCAAGGGGGAAAAAACCCCAAACAAACAAATTGGGGGGGGGGGGGGGGTCGGGATGGGGTGAGGGGGGGGCGGGGTGGGGGGGCGCGGGAGGGGGGGGGGGTGCGGGGGGGGGGGGTGAGGCGGGGGTTGGGGGGGGGGGGGGGGGGGGGGGGGGGGAGTGGGGGGTGGGGGGGGCAAAAACCACCCCAAAACCTAAACCCCTATACAAAAAAACAAAAAAAAACACAAACAAACCACACCGGGGAGGGGGGACCCAAACCCAACCAACACACCAAACCCCAAACCACAACACACTAAAAATAAGAAAAAACCGGGCGGGGGGGGGGGGGTATCGCGGGGCGTCCGGGGGGGGCCCTTGCGGGGGGAGCGTTGTGAGACACGTGTTGGGCGGTTGGACCCCACACAAATACCCCCAACAACAAACTTACCACAAAAACCTCCAAAAAGTGGGGGGGGGGGGGGGTGGGGGTGTTGGGTGGAGGTGGGTTTGGGGGTTTTGTCCTGGGGGGTGGGGGGGGGGCGTGGGGGGGGGGGGGGGGTAACCCGTTGTGTCCAAACCGGGTGCGGGGTGGGGTGGGGGTGGACCCCCCACCCAGAGGGGGCGGGGGGGCGTTTTTTTGAGGAGTTTTCTGGGGACAGAGTTAGGGGGTGGCGGGGGACACAAGGGGGGGTGGGGGGGGGAAGCTGGGTGTCCGGGGGGCTTTTGGTTGGGGGGGATGAGGGGGTATGACGGGGGGTGGGTGGGGGGGCTACGCAAACACACGTGCCTTCTTTGAGCTTTTGGAACGCAGGGGGACCCAGCTTGTTCATCAAAGGTTTCGGGGGGAGGGGGGGGGGTGGCTTAACCAAAGACCTGACCCCAGGATCTGGTTTCCTCCTGGTGGTGTTGTGGGGAACAAAAAAAACCACCAACCCCACCCCCCAAAAAACCCAAACCCCCCAACACACCCCCCAAAAACCCCCCCAACCAAAAAAAACCAACACTGTTGCCACCTCGCCACCAATCTTCTGACAACCATGTTTTTTGTTGGCCCGTTTTGTGTGCCCCCCAACCCCCCCAACCCCCCACCCCCAACACCAAACAAACCCCCCCCACCCCCCGGTGTGGTGTTTGGGGGGTGGGTTGGGGGGGTCCCCCCCCCACCCCCCCCCCCCCCCCCACCCCACCCCCCCCCCCCCCCCCCCCCCCCCCCCCCCCCCCCTGCTTCCCCTTAAGTATACCTCCCTTTACCCACCCCCCCCCCCAACACAAAACCCACAACACGCTTCGCAGATCCCCTATACCAGGCCTCGGCGTCTTTCTGTGAACCCCCCACACATGTTGTCTCCTCACCCCAAACAAAACAATAAAAACCCACGGCCTTCTCGGGGGGGGGGGGGTGCGTTTTACCTGTGGCGTGCAACGTGAGGGTTGAGATAAGGAACGCCCATGCTCACCCCACCCCCCCCCCAACCAAAATCTTCCCAGCCACCACCCCACCGTCCCCCCCCTCGCCCAACCAATACACCAAAAAAAACCCAAACCGCCGAAAAACCCAAAATACAAAGGAGCGGGGCGGGGGGGAAAAACCACCCACCCCCCAAAAACCCCAACACCGGGCGGGTGGTGGGGCGCGGGGGGGTGGCGGGCCGGGGACGGGCCGGGGTGGAGGTTCGTTTCTGGGGTTGGGTGGGGGGGTTTGGGGAGTGGGCGGAGGCCTGCAAGAAATGGGACCCAAAAAACCCACCCACCGTGGGGCGGGGGGGGGCGGCTGGTGGGGACCCCACTAAACCAAAAAAAAAAAACACACACCAAAAAACGAAACACAAAGTTCTTTGCCCCCCACCCACTGGGGGTTTGGGTGTATGGGGGGGGGCTTTTGGGTGGCTGTGTTTGGGGTCACCCAAAAACCCCCATCCCCCACACAGCCCCATGCCTCGCTGGCCCTTTCCTGTCGGGCGTGTTGCGGGTGGGGTGGCGGGCGGGGCGTTCCCAAACAAAAAAACGGGTGGGTGGGGCGGTGGGGGGTGGGCGTGGGGTGTGCACGGGGGGTGAGGGGCATTCGACTGACACACCTGGTGGGGGGGGGTGTTAGCGTACCCGCTCCCCCACCCACACCCCCCGGTAGGGTTTGGCTTCTCTCCCTTTCTGGGGGTTGTGGTGGGGTGGCGGGGGTTCTTTCAGGACCCAAGTTTCGTCGAGTCAACAACTGTAACCAACGTAACCGTCGTGTTTTGTTTGTTGTGGGGGAACCACTTCCGTTTTTTTTTACGTTGTCGGTTTCCCTCCCCGTAGACCATGGTGTTTGTAAACTTTCCCAAAAATGAACACTTCTATCAAAAAGGAAATTCAATACAAGCCCTTTTTTGGGTTGTCTGTTATTGGTGGGGGTGGGGTGGGGGTGGTGTGTGGGGGGGGGGCTGGTGGGGTGGGGGGGGTCGGGGTCACTACACTTTCTTTTATTTTTTTGCGTTTCTGGGGGGGTAGTTCAGGGGGGAGGGGGAGGGGGAATGGGAACTCCGGGGGAGGAAACCAAAAACTACGAAACCCATTTTTTCTTCGTTTTTTGGGGGGCTGGTGGTTGGGTGTGGTAGTTATATTTGTTTTGCTAGTTCATGTGTTTCGTTTTTCCGTTTGTTCCAGTGTGGTGAGGCCTTTACCGAAAACAAAAACACGCATACCCTTTACACCCTCGGGGGGTGGGGGGGGGGGGTCTTCTTTTTTCAGGGTTTTTCGGGGGTTGGGGGGGGGGGTTGGGGGGCGGCGTTGGTGGGGGGGGGTGGGGGGAACAAAATTGGTCCAGGAATCCCCAAAACCTCCACAAATAGTGTAACCACCGGTGGGGAGGCCCACCAACCACCAAAAAAACACCACCACCAAAAAAAACCCAATAGAACTCGCACGAAACAAAAAAACCACCACACCACATAAACAAAAGGGGTTGGGGGGGTGCGGGGGTTCGGGGCCGGGGGCTGGGGGGGGCGCCCGGGCTGGGGGTAGGTGGGGCGCGGGGCTGCCCCGAGGGCGTTTGGGGGACTGGTGGTGCGCTCCCCCCCCCCCACCCACCAACCCACCCCCAACACAACACCCAAAAACCCACACCACCCAAATACAAAAACCCAAACCCCAAAAAAAAACCCAAAACCCCCCCCCAAAACCCACCCCCCACAAACCCAAACACAACACCAAACACCCCAAAGGCCGCAACCAAAAAAAACAAACAAAACACCAAAAACCCCCCCAACAAAAAAAACCACCCCCACCAAAAAAAAACAAACCCAACCCCAAACAAAAAAAAAAAAAAACCAACAACAAACCACCCCCCCACCCCCCACCAACCCACAACCCCAAAAAACAACACAAAAACCCAACAACCACCCACGTCGCCTGTGTTTTGTACCCCACACCCAAACTACAAACCCACCCCCCCACAAAAAAACAACTCCCCCCTCTGTAGGTGCACACAACCCCCAAACCCCCCCCCCCACCCATTACCCGAAACAAGACAAACCCCCCCCCCCCAACCATAACAACAACCCCCCACAAAGGCGGAGTGGGGATTGTGGGGTGGGTTGGAGGGGGGTAAGGCGGGGGGGGAAAGAATCAGCCTCTCTGGCGGTCCACGAAAAAACACTTTGCCCCCCCCACTAACCCTTGGGTCGGTGGGGTGGGTTCCGAAGAGTTTTACCTTTGGGTCTCTCTTTGTGGGGGGGGTTTTGTCACTTTGAGGTGGGCACAAGTGCGCAAACCGCTAAGGCCGTTACGGGTCGTGCGGGCGGGGTAAACCCACCGCGTTGTAGGGGAGCCACCCTCGGAGTGGGACAGGGGGGGTGGGGGGTTGGTTAACACCCACGGGGGGGGGGGGGTCTAAAACCCCCAACCCCCCAAACACCGAACCCGTGGGTTTCCCCCAACTTGGTGGGTGGAGGGGGTGTTGGGGGGTGGTTTGGGTGTGGGGTTTTGTGGGGGTTGGTGGGGGGTTGGACGGTGTGGTTGGTGGGGTTGTTTGTGGTCCCGGGCTTTGTTGGGGGGGGGGCGGTGGGTTGGTCTGTGACTGGGTGGGAGAAAGGTCCCATTCTTGGTTTTCCCCATACCAGCTCATTCAGACCGGGGCCACCGCCCCCCGAACATCCCCTGTTTGATGTGGGCGCTTTGTTTCGGGTGAGTCAGGGACGAGAGAGAGGGTTCTAAAAGATCGTGGGCCCGACCCTCCACTCCTGGTTCTGTTTGCTTTACGGCAGTATCTAGTTGAAGGTCTTACTGGTTTGTCTTCTTGTTTGTTGTGTGTGGTTGGAACTAAATAGATGGGTTTTGTTGAGCAAGGGAATTCCCCGTTGTTGTTTTTTTTGGTTGGTTGCGCGGGGATTGGCCACACTTTTGTGTGCTGTTCTTTCTTTTGGGTAAACAAACGTTTTTGGCCACCCCCCCTTCTTTAAAACAACCTTTAACGCCCAGGCGGACACCATGACCATTGTGTACCCCCCCAAGACTCAAGTTTGACCACACCGGACATCACATAGAAACAACCAAAAGAAGTGTCTGCGGAAACCCCCCACAAAAAACACCAGCAAACCAAAAACCAAAAAACAACAAAAAAAAAACCCTCAACATTTAACCAAAAAAAACCAAAAAACAACTCAATTCTCGCCCCTAGCTCGAGGAAGAAGCGTAACTGCTCCAACCTCCACATAACCCCACCAACCCCGATACCCCTAACAACACTTTCGACCCATGCAAGGTTGTCCTGAGGGCATTTAGAGAAGAAAGGGCCCAAATGCGCAATAGTAATCACAAAAACAAACCCATCAACCCAAAACAACCACAATAGACGCAAAACACACCCTGACTGACCCGGAGAAGTATTTTAACCCTTTTGGTTTTTTGGTTTGTTCTGGTCTTCTCTTCACCCTGGGGGGGTGTGGGGGGGGGGCCACCCCCCCACCACATCCCCAAACCAGTTTCGCGCCAACCCGGCCCCCGACCCCCCCAAAACCCCCCTCCACCCCTACAACCAGTACACCCCCTTCACACACCAGCCGCACCACCGGCAAAAACCCCAGGGTTGTTTTGTCCAGTTTCTCCCCCTGGTTCTTTTTGGGTTGGTTGGGGACGGAGGGGGTGTGGTACAACCAAACCCCCCCGCCAGTAATTCCACCCCCTCCCACCCCACCCGATCCCACGTCACCACCACACACGCACAACCCCCGGGGTTTTGAGGTGTTTTTTGGGGTTTTTTGTGGGGTGTGGGTGGTTGTGGGGGGGGTGGGGGGTGGTTTGGTGCTTCGGCGGTTGGGGGGGGGGGTTCGGGACAAACCTGAGGTGTGGGTTCGCAGGGGTTTTGGTTTTGGGGTTTTGAATTTTTTTTTTTTTTTCTTTTCCCTTTGGGGACTTTTTTTGGCCCCTTTCTGTCAACATCCACCCTATAGTATTTGTGCTTTACCAAGAACCCCGACGCTTGCGGGTGCGTGCCCCCCAACGTGCCCTGGGATGTTTGGGGTGCAGGTGTATGCGGGGGGTGTCGTTTTGGCATGTGGTGGCGTTGTTCCGATGTCCACCAACCCTTTGTGTGGGGGTTTGTTGTTTGTTTCAGGGGGGTGGGTGGCCCCTTTTGTGTTCCAAGTGCAACAAACTCCCGCCCCAAAACACCCAACCACAAAAAAAAAACCCACCAACTTGGGTTTTGCTTTTGGTGTTGTTTCGCTCGGTGGTTGGTGGGTGTTGTTGGGGTGGTCGTTTTTTTGATTCGTGCGTTCTTAGGTCGGCCCGCCTCCCGTCGGTTTACGGCCCTTTTGCGTTGTTTTGCACGCCCTCCAGGCCCCCTCCCTGCCGTGCCTTCGTGCCCTGGAGAACAACCAGTTTCGAGTTTTTTAAAGCCCAAAGCACTGAACCACCAAATCCAAAAACCCACCAAAAAAAGAAAAACGAAAACAAAACTGCAACCCCAAAAAACCCCCCAAAAAAAACAAAGCAACCAAAAAACACAACAAAAAACAAAAAGGTCCGCCAGCACACTGCGGGTTTGAACCCACCAAACCCAACACCTAAAAAAAACACAACAAAACACCCTAACCTACTCGAAAGATCTGGTGTGCCCTCAGGCTGTTTGTTTCTCAGCGGTCTTGTGGGGGGGGCACCCCCCGCGGGGGTTTGCGGCGGGGGTTTGCCGGGCCCGTCCCCCCCCGCCTCCCTTCCCCCGTCATTGCCTTTTTTTTTTCGTCCCTTTTTTTTCCCGCGCCCTTCCCTCTCCGTCCCTTTCCCCCTTTCTTTCCCCCTTTTTTCTTGTTTTCTTTGTTTTTTGTTTTTCTCCGGGTCCCCACCAAACCAACACACACCGCCCCCCCCCCCTCCGCCCCTCTTATGCCTCCTCCCCCCAGCCCCGCCCCCCGCCCCCGCCTAGCCCCGCCGCGCTTGTGCCCCGCCCCCTCCCCCCCCTCCCTCCCCCCGCCCCCCCGAGAGCCTTTCCCCCCCCCCCCCCCCCCCCCCCCCCCCCCCCCCCCCCCCCCCCCCACCCCCCCCCCCCCCCCCCCCCCCCCCCAGACGCCCCCCGAGACTCCCCCCCCCCCCCCCCCCCCCCCCCCCCCAGTGCAGCGCCGAACGTCGACGACACTCCCCGTTTGTCCCGATCCTCCCCGCGTGCGCTCTCCTGGCCCCTCGTCAGTTGTTGTTGGACCCTCCCATGTCAAGTTTCCTCTCGTTTAACCCATTCTCGCACCTCCTCCCTTCGGGATGTGTCTTTTCCTTGTTTGGGGTCCTGTCATTGGTGATTCTGTGGGGGCTAGAGGTCAAATGGACTGCTAGGAGTCGCCCAATTGCGCAGGTTCGTTTCCTGCTCGAATCGCTGTCTTGTCCCCTGCTTGCCTTGATTTTCTCTTCACGATCCCCCCCTTGGTTGGAGGGTCTCCCATGTTTTCTTGCAATGCCAGAAGGCACCCCCTTTCCAAACGCCGCACGTGTCCAAAAACAATTTCTGGCTTTTTCGTTCCTTGTTGAGATCTTTCTTGACGACATCGACCCCTAACAATCCCTGCTGGATCTTTCTGTGTAAGTCTTTTCCCATGTGTGGTACTCGGAGAGAGGAAATTCCTTTCTATGTGTTGGTTCGTTTGTTTGACCGTTAGCCCTTGATTTAATGCTATTCCCCCTTCCCCCCTCCTTCTCTTGAAAAACCAATTTGGGCGTCGGGTTGTTTTTATGTTCGCGGCTAGTCCTTTGATGGCCCTTTTGGTTTTTTGACCGAACCCCCATTGCCCCCCTGGGTGCCGCTCGGTGGCTGCGCCCACATGGGCGCACCCACGGTAGTTGATACCCCGCATTTATTTTTAGAGGTCCGCTATTTTCTCTCCCTTTTCCCCTCTTAGGTGGGCCTTGTGTGTTGAGTGGTGGTGTGTTTCGTTTCTTGGTTTTGTTTTTTTTTGATATGGGGGATTTTTCTTCCGTGTTAGCGCCAAAAAAAACATAACTGCAAGCGCGTTTATTTTTTTTTTTTTTTATTTTCTTTTTGTGTTGTTTTTGGTGTCGGGCGGGTGGGGGGGGGGTTGTGGGGTGTGGGGCTGGGCGGGGGGGGTTTGGTGGGGGGGTTGGGGGGGGGGTGTTGTTTTCTATGTTGGCCACAGTCGCTCGGTGAGGGTTTAATGGGCACGCGGGGGGGGTGGGGTGTGATTCCCGTGGGTCGTGGGGCGAGAGCGGGTGGCGGGGGGGGCCGGGGGGCCCTCAAAAACCCCCCACCCTCAACACCACAAAAACAAAAAACATCAAAAAAAGAATTATCCCCAACCAACAAACCACAAACCCACCATCCTGTGTGGTCCCAGACTGACTGTTTGTCGGTGGGTGCGGGGGGGGCTGGTTTCGGGTGGCCTCTGTACCGAACACCATAAAAAAAAACCCAATCCCAACCACATAAACATACACACCGGGCACCACCAAACAAACCTACACAACCTCATAACCCCCACACCCACCAAAACCACAAAACAAACCCCCCCAACACCAACACACCCCCCCACCCACCCAAAAAACCACCCACCACCACCAACCAAAAAACACCACTTTGTGGGGGGCGTACAACCCCCACCCACCCCACACCCCACTGTTTTTTTTTGTCTTTTACACCTTCTGCCCTCCTGGGAATGCGGTCGTGGGGTCTCTCTTTTTTTTCAAATGCCTCGTCCCCGACCTTGTTGCTTTTCTTGTGGTGCGTCCGTTGCTGCCCCCCGTTCCTGGATGTCGCTTCGTTCAGTCTTTGTTCCTCAGGTCAATTGTTTTCTTCTGGTTGCGACTGGGGGCAGGGGGGGGGTTTCTTTCCCCCTGCCCTCGCGGATCCCATTTGTCTCCAAGAGGGATCTGAATGCCCTCTTCAAGATTTGCTTCTTATTTTCGGTTTTCTATCAAAATTTCTCGACTTTTCTTGCAGGCGGTGTTGCAGGTTGCGCCGATCGTACCTTTTCACAAAACCCCTCTCTTTTCCTCATTCACATTTTTTCAACTTGTTGTTTGGTTATTTTTTAAAACGAGAATAGATACAACTTATGATTTTGGTAGGATATTGCTCCATGCTGACCACCTTTTCTACTGGACATGACCTGCTCCTGACCCCATGGTGTTCTGCCGACTTACAGTTTTCTTTGTCTGTTGGCCGCACTGCGAGGCACCCATAGGTTGGCTTTTTTGTTTTGACTTGAGCGGGATGAATGTTTTTTTTTCACAGGGGGGGGGAACCTCAGACCTCTCTCCACTGCACTCCTGAGATGCTTCTCTTAGGACCTCTGTACAAACAATGTTACTCTTTCGAACAATCTTTTATGGCCCCGGGTTCATTTTAGTTTTTCCCCACTGTTTCGGGATGTTTTGTACTTCTTGAATTCCTGTTCCCAAGTTTTTTTTTCCCAGTGAATGTACTGAACCCCGGATTTTCGTCTATTCTACCCACGCCCCTTTCCTTGAACAAGCGTCTAGTGTACCTCTTTTTGCGGTTTCATGGTAGTCCGCTGTAAGACTTTTCCCCACCAGTTTCACGTTCCATTGAACCTGTTTTGGTCAGGTGTCCATCCCCCATCGTAAGATGCTCTCCTTTCCCCCTCCATTCCCCAACCCCTTTCCACCCACCACCTACGGGGTTTCTCCCTCATGGCCCCGTGGCCCCCCGATTTCCTGACCAGTGCCCCCAACTCTAGCCTACCCCACCCTATTGTCCCCCCCCCTCTTCCCCTTTTCTGTGCAGTTTCCGGTTAGTCTTTTTTTTGGATTTCGATCTCCCCCCCAATCGAACTTAGCTCTTTGGTTCTTACGTTGATCGCTTCGACCGTGCCTACCTTACCCTCCTCAATGAAATGAATATGGACCATCTCCTCAGTCCTATAGCCCCATTTGTGTCTGCTTTCCCCCTCTTTTTTTGGCAGTGCCTTGACGCGGCGTCTTTGAGTTCATTCCTTCCTATCTTTTCTTGTACTTCCTGGAGTTTCCGAGCTACTCCCCCCCCTGAGTTTGTGCGGAACCACTCGTTGAGGCCCATTTTTTTTCACAATAGAGACACAGTTTCTACCCCAGCCGTTCTCTTCTGTTTCGCTTTTTTTCTGGCCCCCTGTTCCTAGCACCCCTGGTTTTCCTCGTTCCCATTTCCCGCTTGCCCCTTTTCCTGACACGGCGGTTGATCATCGTTTCTGATTCCAAAATTTTTTTTTTTTAAATTTTTCACTTCCAACCCCTCGTTTGGTTTCCCAGCTTTGCGTCGTCTGGTACTTCCTTTCTGCTGATGTTGAGCTATTTTCCCCCCAATTTGCCAATACAACCCTTTTTCACCCTTTTGCGTTTACGCTGGGTTCGAATCTTTTTAATAATCCTACGTGTTGTTGTGATGCTCTCTTGAACTCCAGTCCTTGTGCAATTGTGGCCTCCCCTGTTTTTCTGGGTTGTTGGACTATCGACAATCATTCAGATGTCTTCCCCAGCTTCCCCTCCCCAAAGCCGTACAGTCCTTGAAGGTTTTTTCATATTATGTTCCCCCCCATCCTCCCCCTGCCTGGCTTGAACCATCCATCCGTCATCCCTTCCCTTTTCCTTCCCCTGGGACATCTACTGTCCCCTCGCCTTGATTCCTGACAGTGCTATGCCTAAAATCAGATTCCCTTTGCTGTACCATGTTATCGATTTTTTGTACTTCTTTTTCTCCCCTCCCCTCTTTTTCGCACCCCCCCCTCGTCTGTTTCTTTCGATCCAGTTCCTTCGTGTCTTTTCAATGGAATAGACGGTTTTTCTTCTTGCCCTCGTTGCATTTGGTCGTGCCCCCCTTTCTGTTACCCAGGGGTGCTGACTCAGGTACACCAACTGCATAGGGTAGAACGTGGGGTAACTTTTTTTCTTCTTGTCCATTGTCCCTTTTCCTTTGTTCTGTAACTTCTTGCCAGTTTTTTTCCGCCTTGCATCTCCGATAAAACGATCTAAGGCTCCCCCTAGTTTTAGATTTGATCTCTCTGATTTTTCTCTCCGTTTTTCTTTTTTTTTCCCCCGTTGACCCCATTGAATTAATTTGAAGCGTTTGAACTCGCCCCCCTCCTTTTTGTTCCGCCCTTTTGTAGCGTTTTGCCTGTTAGTTTTTTTTCTTTCTTTCCACGTCCACTTCTTTACCTCAATGGGTTTTTTTTCTTTTCCTTCCTTCGTTTTGCGTTCCCCTCGTTATAAGACTCCGATTTTTTTCCCCTGTCACATTGCCAAACCCATTTCGTGGGGGTGAGATCGAACATCTTTTACCCCCCCTGCTTCCTAAACTGCTTTGTTCTTTTTAGAAATCTCTGATGTTGGTGTGTGGTTTTTTCCTTCCCTTGAACCTTTCTCCTTTTCCCCACTTTTCCCCCCCCCCCCCCAACTTGGGTTTGATCCCTCAGTTGCATGCCAGCAGTTAAAACAGGCCTTCGGCCAACTTTTTTTGCTTCCCACCAACCAAAATCTCCGCCAATTGACACGATTTCGATTCCTTTCCTAAAACACAAAACCCCCAAAGGTTGTTTAGTTTCCCTCCCAGTTCGACCCACGTTTTTATCTTGAGTTTTCCCGGGCCCGATTCTTTTTTTCCCCCCCCCCCTCAATTGTCCCCAGAAGCTTATTAAGGACTACTTCCTCTTGCGTGAAATCCAGTCCCAGCCCTATCCCCCTTAAACGTCCTTTCAATTTTTCGTGTTTTTTCCTTTCTTTTTCCCCTTCTTCCCCTTATTGGACTGGGTGTGGACTTCTTCATGCGGTGATCTCAAATCGTTCCGATTATATCCATATCATCGTTTTGAATTTCTTTCCCCCCCTTTTTTTTTTTTGTCACCCAGTCAGCCTTGGACTCCTGGGAGTTGCACATACCATGTGTTCTGGTGTGTACTAGAAACTTCATCTTGCCCACAAATGGATGTTTTTTGGTTTTTCCCCCGTGGCTTGTACCTCCCTTATTTCAGTTTACCTTGTTTCGAGAAAATATGCCCTACGGAAGACAGAACAGCCCCTAGAACCCGGATACGCTTCCCTCCAACCCCCCTTTTTGGGGTTTTGGGTTGATTATGAGTGTTCTTCCTTTTCTGCCCTCACTGACACACGCTGGTTGCTAAGTAAATTCTGTTTCTGACTCTGATTTTTTGCGAAGTAGGTGACCTTTGGTTCTCCTTGTTTGTGGAGACCTGAGGGTACTTATTTCCCATCACTTGCTCTTCCCCCCCCGGGGGGGGTGGTGTGGTTGGTGGACCGCCTTTCTACCTAGTCAAGAATTTCTATTTGTTTATTCTTTTCTTCCAGGACCATTATTTAATCGGGCCCTTTTCCTGTAAGGTATTTCTCTTTAACAACCGACCCACCTCGCTCTCCTATTTCGTATGATTTTTTTGTTTTTTTTCTGATAGTTGGTAATCTTCCTTTCCTTCTGATAACTCCTTCTCTATCCCCCTCCCCAACACTTGTTTATCGTTCTGGAGTGGCCCCCCCCCCCCACATCAGGACCACGACTACACATCCCAAACCCTTTCCCCTTCTTCCCAGGAGTTCCCCCCCACCAAATAGCACTGCCAGTCTTTTCTCGCTGTCCCCCTGTCCCCCTGCGACAGCATCCCCCCTTCCCTTACCAGCCGGCTGCGAAAACCCCACACACGCAAGTCTCTTCTCCTCATTGAAGTGGGGGGGTTGAGAGGGCTGTTGCGTTTTGTGGTGCGGGGTGTCTTTGTGCCCCCGTTTAAGCCCAGCGAAATCGACCCCCTCCCCTATGTGTTCGGGGCCCCCTTTGTCTTTTCGACATCCTTCAAAAGACTTACCCATTGTGCTTGCCTCTGTTTTGTCCCGTGTTGTTGTTTCATGTCCAACTTTTTAAGTTTCTGCGTACTACCCCTAGTATTTTCGACCCCCCCCCTCCTTCCGAGAAAACATTTCCTCTTTACCAACTCTGCATCCTCCTCTGGTCGGTACAATGACTACATTCCCCCTCTAAAGTTTAACTTATTGATGTTCGGTCTCCTTGGCCGGTGTTTTCTTAGGGGATCGCGTCCATCTTTACCGTGGTCACTCTTTCTTCGGAATCTATTCGGCCCCTTTTTTCTTTTTTATCAATTTTTACCCCCTTACTTTTTTTGTGGGGGCACAACGTTTGTTTGGGTTTTGATGATGCTATAAGATTCTCTGTTGTTTCCCTCGAAATCCCCTTTTCACGTTTGGAGTCCTCGGTGGACCCACCACGGCCCCGGTTTTCATCTCACGTTTCTATTTCTTCTTTTTTAGTCTTTGGTTTTTTCAGTCAAGCTATGATATTCTCGGTACTTTTGGTGTATGTTCACGCCGACCAACTTTGCTGTCCCAAAGGTCTGGTCATTTGCTGTTTCTCTTTTTCCCTCCTAACCTCTAATGCCCTTTTTTTGGCTTGGCGTCCAGTTCACTCCCGTCCCCATAATATGGTGGAGACGTTTCAAACTCCTCTTTCGGGTTTTTAACTCTTTTGATTCTTCTTTTGACCATCTCACTTCATGCTTATCTACTTTGTGTCCCCCGTTCCCCCTCTGGTTTTGTGGAATATGTTTTTGACTGACTGTAATGACGTTCGGTCTGTGTCCGTAGTTTTATTGAGATGCCCCCTTTCGTCCTTGGAGTTTCTAGGACTATTTGCAGCCAATGTTTGTGCTTTGCACAGTGTATGGTTCATGGATTTGCCGGTTTGCTCTATCTCCGATTTCCCCCTCTTGTCGGGATGTTTATCTCGAGTGGCTTCCATCTCTCTTTCCAATGGTTAAGGGGCAGGCGGGAGTTCGTTTTTGGACCTTGCGGGAGAAAGTGTGGAGGTACTGCACAATCTTGACGGCCTGAACCCCCTGAGCCCCTTTCCTCAATTTGGAGTGGTTAGGAATCTTCTTCTCTGTTGATTGTTTCTCTAAACGAGTTCCCAGCCCACTTTGCTGTTTTTCCTTTTTTGGCGTCTTTGCACGGGTGGAAGACTATGAGCCCAGGAGCTTTCTCTGGCCCCATTGTTGTTGTTGTTCTGTGACCCCTGAATAGACTTGTTCTGACGCTCCTTGCGTAGTTTCTTTTTTTTTTTGTGCAGCCCAGATAGTCCCACATTCTCACCTGTCCATCTTCCTCTCAATCTGAACTGAGTTGTTTGCGTTACTTGATTCTGGATTGGCGTTTGGGTCGTCGTGGGGGATGCGGTCTTTTTTGGGTCCTGCGTGCTTCCCATTGCCGTTCCTCTGCGGGAAGAACAAACCTACGCCTTGTCTCGTCTCCGTCCTTTGGTTTTTCAAATCTCCTTTTTCATCGAAATCGTTCCATTGCTTGATGAATTTTGCACTTTGTCCCGTGATTTCCCCCGTGTCTCTAGGGTGAGTATTCGCTTTTTTAAACCTTTCTGGCGTGTCTGTCACCAGTTATCTCATTTACCCCCCCATGTCTTGTGCGTCGAGACCTCCACCCCTCCCCTGACGCTTGTTCCTTTAGACACCTGACCCCCCCCTGGTTGCCCCCCCATCTTTTGGGGACATTCCGTACGGAGTGTGTACGTGCGCGAGGGTTCCCACCCCTAAGACCCCCACCCCCCCCCTTTTGTTTGTTTCCGACGGTAAAGTTTCGCGTTCTAAATGCTTTTTCGACCATACACCCGTTTTTTCCTCTCGACCACCCTGAGGTTGTTAGTATTTTTTTTGGTCCTCGTTTTTATGAGTAAGGATTTTAGTCGTTATTGATTTTTTTTCCTCCCCCCCTCGGAACGAGGATCATGGACTTTATGCGTTGATTCTTTTTTGCTCACGCACGGCGTCCACATTTTTACCATCAATTCAAGAGCCTGCCATAATTACCATCTCACTCCTACGTTGCTCGATTTCTTTTCCCCAGTTTTTTCCGGCAGCTCGTTGTCGCCGTTTCCGTGACGCGGGATATTTGTTGTGGCGGTAATATTTTTTCGTGCGATAATTTTGCTCCTCGGTTCCTGTTTTTTTAGGTGGGGTCTTCACTGCAACTTGCCAGACTGCGGGGTTTCTTCATTTGATTCCGGTTGGGCGGGTAGGTGGTCAGAGGGGGCAGGGTTGTTGCGTTTCCCTCGCGAGGATTTCTTGCTTTTTCCTTTTTTCGCGACGTTCTTTCACGGTTTCAATATAAATGGTTTCCCCCTCTGTGTTATGACCTCCCCAAACCAATTTTTTGGTGGGTTTGGTTGTGTGGGGTGTGGGGATTTGGGGGTGCCCCCCTTGTAAACAGATGTCGGGTGGTGGGGGAGTTCGGAGAGTGGCTTGGGAGCATTGTTCAGACACCCAAGTTTTGATGGTCTTGTTCATTTTTGGTTGTTGTGTTTTGGGGGAACTACTTGATGTTACAACTCGAAACGGGCAGGAAGAGGACTTGATGGCTTTTTCAGTATGAGAACCAGGTGCCCTCGCCGCCGGCCGTTCCCAAACACCCCCCCCCACCCCCCCCCCCCCCCCCAACCCACAAACCACGAGAAAAATGTAAAACTTCTCCGCCTTAGTGAGATGACACCGAATAGTTTTGTCTCTGATCATATTCATTCCATCCTCCCCTCCTCTTCCTTTAACTTTTCCCCATTTCCCTCCACAGAGTGTCAATGTCCTCCCCCCACCACCTCTGAGATCCAGGTGATGTTCTTCCATAGAGTTTGGGTCCCCCTCACCCCCTGAACCCCTAGCCACACACCCAAAGCACCCCCCATACCCACCTCATCACCCCCCCCCTACGCTTTTTTTTCCCGCACCCCCACAGTTAGTCTTTTTACAAAGCTCTCGGCACCCGAATCGGATTTCCCCCCTCTAACCTTCATAGTCGTCCACCTTCTCGTACTTCTTCACTTTCCTTTCCCTCTTCAATCTCTCAAAATATAACCCTTCTATCGAAGAAAGCAAACGTCCAATGCCTTTTCCCCAGACAACCCCCTGACCCAGAAAGAAACCCCCTTTGAGAGACCCCCCCCTCGGCTGTTTCGGTTTCTCCTCTCATCGTCCCTGGCTACCTCCTATTGTGTGGTTTAAGAGTAACATCTCACCTCCCCGAGAGAGTTAAATGACTCCCACTTACCCCCCCCCTCCCCCCCTCCCACCCCCACCCCCCTACCCCCCCGACTCAATACCCCCCGCTAGTCCTTCAGGCGGTCCTTTCGGGCTGTATCTGGTGGGCATTCCTGTTCTTTTAGAGGCTCTTTTTTAGTCCTTCCTGTTTTTTGCGGGGTTAGAGGGGTGCGTTGTTTGTTTTCACCTTTCCCTCAAACTGACATCTGCTGCACCCCCCTTCCCTCACTCCCCACGCCGACCATGACGAGGGTTTCGCGCCGCCAAAAACAAAACTGACCCCCACCCCCGACCACCACAAAGAAGACGTCCCCGCGACACACACTGACGACCTGAGTCTCGGCGTTCTTCCAGTAGCCACCCCCCTCCCCCAGATCGCTACTCTTCCACGCCTCTTCCCTCTTCACGTCGCTTGTTTTTCGAACGTTATCCTCCCTTAAGAAAGACGTCATTCGAATACCCCCGTCCTATTTCCTCTCAAACATCTTGCCCCCTGGTTTGGCTGCCCGATTCCACCTTCCCCCTGAGTACACCTCCCATTCATCTTCCGCCCCAAAAACCCCCCACACCCCACCTCGCAACTCCCCCACCACCCCAATGTCCCTTGTCTGTGCGTTCTTTTGTGGATTGTGTTGACTCACGTATTTCCCCCCTTTCGTTCTGACCATTCCGGTCTGTTTCTTCAGGGTTGAACCTTTACCGTCGAATGTTTTGTGCTCGTTCTTTATGAGCTTGTTCAGGCGGAGTCATTCTTCACCGACCCGAAGCAATTTTCACCTCATTCCCATCGAGGTTATCGATTTCCTAGTATTCAATTCGTTCCCTCTGTTCCTCTCGGCGGTCTTTGTCTCCCTCTTGCTTTGATGTCATAGTCGTTCCCTTCGCCCTGCAATTTCAAAGCTAGAAAATTGTGTATTTCCAAGGAGTAACCTGCCTGTGGCCCCGACGGGAGACCTTTTCCCCCACAAACCCCCCTCCCACGCACCCCCCCGATTTCGCCAATCCCCCCAACCAGTTTTCCCCCTTTTTTTTTTTTTTTTGCGTTGTCGTCTACCGGACGTGTTCTCTGGGGGATGTTCTTTCTTCGACCCCCCTCCCTCTCCAGGAGGGGGGGAAGGGGTCGTATATTTTATTTTCTTGTGTCTCTGGCCACTGGACCTGAGGTAATCTGCTTTTGTTCTCTTTGGTCAGTGATACATCACCCTTAGACTATTTATCGGCATCAAACACTGATGTGAGGTGACCTCTCCATTTTCTCTGGTATGTTTATTTGTCTTTTTTTTTTCTATTATTTGATAAAGAAAACCACCCCGAACCACCCCCCCCACCCCAACCAAAACCCCCCGTTTTGTCGGCTTTCTATTTATTCACAAACCCA